>Ga0209197_1001070_pt1 | contig 17879 bp, 14 predicted proteins | sample COGITO_mtgs_1105_4_FD_184802 | JGI IMG/M metagenome (GOLD analysis project Ga0209197, IMG submission 184802) | Pelagic marine microbial communities from North Sea - COGITO_mtgs_110512 (SPAdes) (version 2) | ecosystem: Environmental > Aquatic > Marine > Epipelagic ... | reverse complement strand
TGATGATCCTGCTCTAAGAATGGCACTCCAAACAAGAGAACAACATATAAAAAGAGACAGAGCTACTTCAAATATATGTACCTCACAAGTACTCTTAGCGGTTATGGCTGGTATGTATGGAGTTTTTCATGGACCAAAAGGTCTAAAGGAAATTGCCGTCAATATTCATAAAAAAACGGCAATACTTGAAAGGAATTTGACCAAAATGGGGTTAAAACAATATAATAAATATTTTTTCGATACTCTACTATTAGATGGTCCTACTGACAAAATAAAAAAAATTGCAGAACTAAATAAAATTAACTTTAATTACATAAATGAAAACAAATTTTCTATTTCATTAAACGAAACGACATCTGTAAAAGATGTTCAAAAAATTGTTGATACAATTGCAAAGGCATTAAATATTGATCTTTTTGAAATAGATTTAAATAATTCTACAAATAGATTTCCAGATCAACTAAAAAGAGGCTCTAAATTTATGGATTCTGAAATTTTTAATAAATATCATTCAGAAACTGCTTTAATGAGATATATTAAAAATCTTGAAAGAAAAGATTTATCATTAACACATTCTATGATTTCACTTGGTTCATGCACAATGAAATTGAACGCAGCATCTGAAATGCTTCCAATTAGTTGGGCCAAATGGAATAATATTCATCCATTTGTTCCCTTAAATCAAGCAAGGGGATATCAGAAACTTATTAAAAAACTTGAAAAACAATTAAATGAAATAACAGGTTTTAGTGGAACATCATTACAACCAAATTCGGGTGCACAGGGTGAATATGCAGGCTTAATGGTAATAAGAGCTTACTTAAAAAGCATTTCGCAAGAACACAGAAATATTTGTTTGATTCCTTCATCAGCTCACGGAACTAATCCTGCTTCTGCTGTAATGGCAGGAATGAAGGTTGTAGTAGTTGGGACTGATAAACATGGTAACATTAACGTTGATGAATTAAAAGAAAAAGCTACTCATTACAAAGATAATTTAGCAGCTTTAATGATCACTTACCCCTCAACTCATGGAGTCTTTGAATCTTCCATTCAAGAAATTACCGAAACCATCCACTCAAATGGTGGTCAAGTTTATATGGACGGTGCAAATATGAATGCTCAAGTTGGACTTACAAATCCCTTTATAATTGGCGCTGATGTTTGTCATTTAAACTTACACAAAACATTTGCCATTCCGCATGGTGGCGGGGGACCTGGAGTTGGGCCTATTTGTGTAGCAAAACATCTTGTGCCATTTTTACCCAATAACCCCATAATTAATGTAAGTTCTAATGAAAGTATTAAATCAATTTCTGGAGCGCCTTGGGGATCGGCCTTAGCCTGCGTTATTTCATATGGGTACATATCTATGTTAGGAGCCAAAGGATTAAGATCATCTACTGAATTTGCTATTTTAAATGCAAATTACATTAAAAACAGAATTGAAAATCATTATGATATCCTGTACACAGGAGAGAAAGGAAGAGCAGCTCATGAATTAATTATCGATTGCAGATCTTTTAAATCAAATGGTATTGAAGTAATGGATATAGCCAAAAGATTAATTGATTACGGGTTTCATGCTCCAACTGTATCGTTTCCTGTCCCTGGAACTATGATGATAGAACCAACTGAAAGTGAAAATATTGAAGAAATTAATAGGTTTTGTGATGCTATGATTCATATAAGAAAGGAAATAGATGAATGTGCAGAAACAGAAACAAATAATTTATTAAAAAATGCTCCTCACACTATGAAAATGATAATGCAAGAAAATTGGAATTACCCCTATTCTAGACAAAAAGCAGCATTTCCAACATCATATGTTTTAGAAAATAAATTTTGGCCCTCTGTGAGAAGAGTGGACGATGCGTATGGTGATAGGAATTTGATTTGTACATGTGAGCCAATTGAATCTTATCAATGACTTTCTTAACTTAGTTATATAATTAACGATATATGTCCATTAAAATTACTGGAACTGGGTCCTACATTCCTTTATTAACTAAAAAAAATTCTGATTTTTTAAATACCAATTTTTTAAATGCTGATGGTACTGCTTTTAAAGTCAGTAATGAAGTAATAATAAAAAAATTTAAATCAATAACAGGTATTGAAGAAAGAAGATATGCTAAAGATCATCATAATACTTCAGATTTAGCATTTTTTGCAGCTGAAAAAGCTATTAAAGATGCTGAGATTGATCAAGAAACAATTGATTATATAATAGTAGCTCATAATTTCGGAGATATTAAACATGAAACAAAACAATCAGATAGTTTACCGAGCTTAGCCAGTAGAGTGAAATTTAATTTAGGAATTAAAAATCCAAATTGCGTTTGTTATGATATTATTTTTGGATGCCCCGGTTGGATTGAAGGTGTTATTCAAGCCTACGCCTTTATCAAAGCTGGAATGGCTAAAAAATGTTTAGTAATAGGAGCTGAAACACTTTCCAGAACCTATGACGTCAAGGACAGAGATTCTATGATTTATGCTGATGGAGCTGGTGCATCAATAGTTGAATCAAAAAATGAAATAAAAAGTAGTGGAATTTTATCTCACAAATCTTGCACATTCACAGATAAAGAAGCTTTCTATTTGTTTTTTGGAAAATCATATGATTTAAAATCTGATTCAAAAACTAAATTCATTAAAATGCATGGAAGAAAAGTATACGAGTTTGCAATAGTTCAAGTCCCTCTAGCATTAAAAGAATGTCTTGAATTAACCAATTACTCTATTCATGATGTTAAAAAAGTTTTTCTTCATCAAGCAAATGAAAAAATGGATGAAGCTATAGTTGATAGATTCTACAAGTTATATGATTTAGAGACTCCAAAAGGGGTCTTGCCTATGTCAATTAACAAATTAGGCAATAGTTCAGTAGCAACTGTACCTACATTATTTGATCTTGTGAAAAAACTAAAACTAAAGGACCATTCATTACAAAAAGGCGATATAATTATGTTCGGAAGTGTTGGTGCTGGAATGAATATAAACGCTATTACTTATAAAATCTAATAAATAATTTACTATTATGATTTTTATATCTTTAACTTTAGACATATTATTTTGTTATGCTCTATATTGATGATATTGGAAGATATTTTTTAATGATAAAAATGTCATTTTTCAAACCAAGTAAGTGGAAAATTCAAAGAAAACTAATTTTTAAAGAAATTAATGATCTTATAATTGAATCCATACCAATTGTTGCGATATTATCTTTTTTTATTGGTGGAGTGGTAGCTATACAAACTGCTTTAAACTTAAGCAGTCCTTTCTTATCAAAATCTTTAATAGGATTCGCAACGAGACAGTCAGTTATTCTTGAATTTGCTCCTACTTTTATGTCTATAATTATGGCTGGAAAAGTTGGTTCATACATTACTTCAAGTATTGGAACAATGAGAGTAACTGAACAAATAGATGCATTAGAAGTTATGGGAATTAATCCATTAAATTATCTGGTTTTTCCCAAGATTATAGCTTTACTATTTTATCCTTTTGTAATTACTGTAGCAATGTTTGTTGCGATTTTTGGTGGATTTATAGCAATGACATTTGCAGGAGTACCAAGTGAAGCTTTTATCTCAGGCATTCAGATGGATTTCGATCCCTTTCACGTTAGTTATGCCTATTTAAAAACAATTTTATTTGCATTTATTTTAGCAACGGTACCATCTTATCATGGATTTTATATGAAGGGTGGAGCGCTTGAAGTAGGGAAAGCAAGTACATTATCTTTTGTATGGACTTCTATTATCATTATAATAGTAAATTTCATTATAACGCAATTATTATTAAGCTAATGATTGAAGTTAAAAACATAAAAAAATCATTTGACGGAATCAAAATCCTTCAAGATATTTCTACAACTTTTGAAAAGGGCAAAACCAACTTAATAATTGGCCAAAGCGGATCTGGGAAAACAGTATTATTAAAATGCTTGTTAGGACTTCATCAACCTGACAGCGGTGAGATAGTTTATGATGGTGTTTCAAACCTAAATATGAATGAAAGCGATAAAACTTTACTAAGAAGAGAAATGGGCATGGTTTTTCAAGGAAGTGCTTTGTTTGATTCAATGTCTGTATTAGAAAATGTAATGTTTCCACTTAATATGTTGACAAACAAAAATGAAGAAGAAATAAGAGAAAAAGCTAAATCAGTTATCGAAAGAGTAGAGCTAGACAATGCAATCAATAAACTACCCTCAGAAATTTCTGGCGGAATGCAAAAAAGAGTTGCTATAGCCAGAGCTATTGTTATGAATCCAAAATATTTGTTTTGTGATGAACCAAACTCTGGATTAGATCCTAAAACTGCTATTGTAATTGACAAATTAATTCATGAGATTACTAAAGAATATAATATCACAACAATAATAAATTCTCATGATATGAATTCGGTTATTGAAATTGGAGAAAAAATTATATTTCTAGTAACAGGAGAAAAAAATTGGGAGGGTACTAATAAAGAAATTTTAAAAACAAATATCGAGTCTGTTAAAAATTTCGTGTATTCTTCAGAGCTTCTTAAAAAAGTAAAAAAGCATTTATAACTATCTAAATCTTATTAATTCAAAAGATTCGTCGGAAAGTTTAATTCCCAACCAAGTCTTTATTTTTTGTTCTTGTTTGATAATTTCATTTTCTGAAATAGAATCACTCCATTTTATATAAAAAAGTAATTTTGAATTTTCTTTAGTTTGATTTATATCGAATAAATTTTGAAGATTAAAATCTATAATTTGATCATAATTTAATTTTACATCCTCAATAAGTGTTCTGTATAAAATATTTTTAGATTCAATTTTTTCTAAATTGTTAAGTCTTTCGGTTAATAATTCAATTTCTTTTGTTTTATTCGAAAGGTCTAGAGAATCTCTTCTTCTAAGTTCACCTAAAAAACGTTTTTGTTCCTTAAAATCGTTTTCTGTTTTTTGTTGATTGAAATTTATTGAGGTTTTAGATAAATGTGGATATTTTTTAATTTTAGCCTTTAGTAAATTAATAATGTCAATTGATATTGGATCTAATCCAAAACTATTAAATGTAATTTCAGAAATCTTATCTTTCCAGGGAAAAACATAAATAGTATTATCAATATCATATTCTATTTTAGAGTTTATTATTAAATAATCCTTATTGTCAATTCCATCTAATTCAAAATCTAAAAATTGTGTTATAGAGTTATTAAACTTATTCTCATATAATATTCCAATAAAAGTATAAAACGCTGGTATTAACATTAGAATTGAAGTCAAAGTAACTAATCTAGAAACAAGTCTTCTCCTTTTAGAGTTAACATAATCTATTAAAGGGAATCGAAGTAGTTTAATTATTAAATAGGTAGCTAATACAATATATAATGTGTTAATCATAAACAAATACATTGCACCACTAGCAAATTCAAATTTTCCGATAGCTAAACCATAACCAACAGTACATAACGGAGGCATTAAAGCAGTAGCTATTGCTACACCATAAATAACAGTTGAGATAGTTCCTTTTTTTGTTTTAGCTATAATAAGTGCCAAACCTCCAAAAAAAGCAATTAATACATCTCGAATATCAGGATTAGTTCTTGATAAAAGTTCTGAAGATTCTTCTCTTAGAGGAAAAAATGAAAAAAACAAATAAGCCGTAAAAACACTTAAAACAACCATTACTGAGAAATTGAGAACTGATTTCTTAAGAGTTTCTAAATCATTAATAGCAATAGATAATCCAAAGCCTAAAATAGGACCCATTAAAGGAGAAATAAGCATTGCTCCAATAACAACAGGAATTGAGTTTGCATTTAAACCAACTGATGCAACAAATATTGAACATATTAAAATCCAAGCTGTTGGGCCTTTAATTGAAATATCATTTTTAATAGAATTTAAGGTAGCTGATTTATCTGTTTCATTTCTAAAATCTAAAATTTCTTTAAAAAAAGATAACATTGACGAAAACAAACCTTTTGCATTGACAGAAATTGAGTTATCGGATTTTTTAAATGATGAATTCTCATCAGAAAAATTAAACTTATTTTCCATAAATTATATTTGTTTTAACCCTGTCAAATCAGATGAACTTCGTATTTTATCTCCGAGTCCGTCAGTCATTTGTATGTTGTATTTTTTACAAATCTTAGATTCAGGCACCTCACCAACAGATCTATCTCCACCATTAGCAAAAATATCAGGCTTTATAGCTTCCAATGAAGCACAAACAGTTTTATCTTTATCTATAGATAAAAAAACTTCATCTACCATTTTTAAAGACTTTACAATCTCTAATCTATCTTTTTCGTCCATAAAGGGTTTGCCTTTTTTCAAAACACATTGATCATTATTGTTAACGATGACAACCAGTTTATCACCAAGTTTTTTTGACATTTTCAAATATTCCAAGTGTCCTACATGTATAGGGTCAAAATATCCACTTACAGCTACTATTTTCATTTATTTAATTTAACTCTAGCAACTGGTGAAAACAAAAACTTTCGACCAGTTAAGATGTTTTTACAAATATATCTTTTTCTTCGTTTATGTAATTTGATGAAACTTTTATTTTCCTGAAATACAAATAAATCATTAAATGGAACTTGAAAAAGAAAAATTTTATTGTCTTCATTTGGTTCATATTTTTGTAAAGCTATCACAAGATCAATATCAGAGTCAGTTGTTGCAGGTGGATTAACCATATGTAAAGCCAAAAATTTTAAAATATCATCGGGGAAAATTTTATTGTTTAAAAATGGTAGCATTAAATGTTTATAATTTTTTTTCCATTCTATTCCATGAGGATTAACTCTATATTTAAAGGATTGACTCACTTTAAAATGAGCAAGCTCATGAATAAGAGTTATTAAAAATCTAAACTTATTATCAATATGATTTAAAGTAATTTGAAATTTACCATCTTTTAATGATCTAAAATCTCCATGTTTAGTTTTTCTTGATTTAACAATTTTGATTGACAAATTTTCATTCTTAATTAACTCAGATATTAATTCTTTAGAACAAACTGGAATTAAATCAAACAAGCTAATCACCTTAAGGGTTTGAAATTGATACAGGTAATATTTTACCATTATAATACTTATGACCATTAACAGAAAAGTCATAAATATAATTTGCCATTTCAGTTGAAGACAATGGGGCTTTATAACCAGGAAAAGCTTCTTCAAGCATTTCAGTTTGAACAGCACCTAAAGCTAAAGTATTGATAATTGGACCTGATGTTTTAAATTCTTCATACAACATTTCAGTCAATACATTTAAAGCAGCTTTACTGCTAGAATAAGCCGATAAACCAGCAAACTTACTAGAACCTGCAATTCCTCCAATACTACTAATATTAATTATATGTGATGTATTAATAAATGAGGGTAATAATAATCTTACCAATTCAGCAACTCCAAAAACATTTACACTATACACTGAAATAAAATCTTCTTTAGTTGTTTCAACAAATGATTTGTTTATTAATTTTCCAGCATTATTTATTAAAATATCAACAGAATTAAATTTGTTTTTTATGAATGATACAGCTTTATTTATTGAATTAGAATCAGAAAGATCTGTAGAACATGTAAAAACATTATTCAAATTTAATTTTGAGATTGAAGAAGTATTTCTGGAAAGAGCTATAACATTATAATTATTTTGATTAAATAAATTGACTAATTCAAATCCTATACCCCGACTTGAGCCTGTAATAATAACATTTTTCATTAAATAATTATTTTAAACTAACATAGTAACTGGATTTTCTACAAAACCTTTTAGGGTTTGTAAAAATAAAGAACCTGTTACGCCATCTACAGTTCTGTGATCACATGCTAAAGTAAGTTTCATTGTATGACCTATGGTGATTTTATCTTCTCTTACTACAGGTTTTTTAATGATACTTCCAACAGATAAAATTGCTGAATTTGGTTGATTAATAATTGAAGTAAATTCTTCAATCCCAAACATTCCCAAATTAGAAACTGTAAATGTACTTCCCTGCATTTCGTCAGGTGATAGTTTTTTATCTCTTGCTTTTGAAGCGTAATTTTTAACTAAATTTCCGATTTCTGGAATTGATTTTTCATTTGCAAAGCGAATAACTGGAACCACAAGTCCGTCAGGAACACCAACTGCAACACCTACATGAACATGATTGTTCAATCTCATTTTATCTTCAAACCATTGTGAATTTACTCTTGGATGTTGTTTTAGAGCTATAGCGCAAGCCTTTACAACAATATCATTAAATGATATTTTAGTTTCAGGAAGAGAATTGTATTGATTTCTAAAAGCAATCGCATTGTCCATTTCGAATTCTACACTCAAATAGTAATGAGGGGCAGAAAACTTAGATTCTTTAAGTCTTCTTGCAATAGTTTTTCTCATTTGAGAATTTTCTATTTCCTCAAAACTTTCAATTCCTGATTCAGGAATTTTTGAATCTATATTATCTGTAACAGTTGTTGGCGTAGGTTTAAAGTTTTCAATATCCTCTTTAATAATTCTTCCGTTATCTCCAGAACCATCAACTAAACTAATATCTATATTTTTTTCTTTTGCAATTTTTTTAGCTAGTGGTGATGCTAAAACTCTTGAGTTTGGATTATTTGAAATTGGCTCTATAATTAACTCGGAATTTGTATCTGGTGTTTCAGAAACTAAATCAGAAACATCAGTTTGATCAGTTTGATCAACTAATACTGGATTTAATCCAAAATTATCAACGGCGGTTTTATAATCAGAATTAGCATCTCCAATTACAGCCAATAAACTATCTACTTTTGCAGTCTCTCCTACATTTATTCCAATATATAACAAAGTTCCCTCGTGAAATGATTCAAATTCCATAGTCGCCTTATCTGTTTCAATTTCAGCTAAAATGTCCCCTTCTTTTACAATATCACCAACATTTACAAGCCAAGAAGACACTGTTCCTTCTTCCATTGTATCACTTAGTCTAGGCATTGTAATTATTTCAAATGAATCATTTGAAATAGAATCACTATTCTTTAAAGTGGGTTCTTCTTCAACAATTTGAATTGAATTTTCAGATTCATTTATCTGGTCTACTAAATCCAATTGTCCAGAGTTTGTGGTTGAATTTAATAATCCAGAAATATCTTCGTCCTTTTCTCCAACAATTGCCAAAAGAGTATCAACAGCTGCAGTTTGTCCTTCTTTAATTCCAACATGAAGCAAAACCCCATCATGAAAAGATTCGAATTCCATTGTTGCCTTGTCAGTTTCAATTTCAGCAAGAATATCACCCTCTTTAATAGTGTCTCCTACATTCACTAGCCACTTAGCCACTACTCCCTCCTCCATTGTATCGCTTAAACGAGGCATATTTATTATTTCAGCCATTTACTTTAATTTATGAGATATAAAATTATAATTTTCTTGTTCGTATACTGCATCATACATTACTGATTTTTCAGGGTATGGAGAATCTTCTGCAAATTTTTGACAATCAAGAACTCTATTTTTTATACTAGAATCTATCGATTGTATTTCTTCCTCAGATGCAAAATCGTTTTCTAAAATCACTTTTTTAACTTGAGAAATAGGATCTATTTTCCTGTACTCGTTAACTTCATCTTTGGTTCTATATTTTTGTGCATCTGACATTGAGTGGCCTCTGTATCTGTAGGTTTTCATTTCTAAAAAACTAGGTCCATCACCATTTCTAGCTCTAGAAACAGCTTCATGAAGAGCTTCAGCTACTTTCACTGGATTCATTCCATCAACTGGTCCACATGGCATTTCATATCCTAAACCTAATTTCCAAATATCAGAATGGTTGGCTGTTCTTTCAACAGATGTACCCATTGCATATCCGTTATTTTCAACAATAAATACAACCGGAAGTTTCCAAAGCATTGCTAAATTTAAAGTTTCGTGTAGAGATCCTTGTCTAACCGCTCCATCTCCCATATAACATAAAGTGACTGCTCCTCTATTAAAATATTTATCTCCAAAAGCCATACCAGCTCCAAGTGGAATTTGACCTCCTACAATTCCATGACCTCCGTGAAATCTATGTTCTTTCGAAAAAATATGCATAGATCCTCCTAAACCCATAGAAGTTCCTGTTGATTTCCCATATAACTCTGCCATAACTCGTTTCGGATCAACTCCCATTCCAATTGGCATTACATGATTTCTATAAGCGGTAATCATTCTGTCTTTTTCGTGATCAATTACGTGCAAAGCTCCAGCTAAGACTGCCTCTTGGCCGTTGTATAGATGTAAGAATCCTCTGACTTTTTGCTGAATGTAAACAGCAGCTAATTTATCTTCAAACTTTCTCCAAAAGAGCATGTCCTCATACCATTTCAAATAAGTTTCCTTCGTTATTTCTTTCATATAATGAATTCTATTTTATAATTCTTCCCTATACTTAAAATTATTTATTTTTTGCAAAGTTAATGTATCTAATTAATAGATTATAAATAAAATTAAAAATATTGATTTACATAAAATTATAAGTAAAGGAGAATCTCAGTGTGTTTTCTAATGGACTTATCACATCAGAGGTTGACAAAAGATAAGATAAATCTAAATTAATATCTTCTAACTTAAATCCAGTCCCAAACGTTACATACTTTCTAGCCCCCTTGTTTTCATTTTCTCCAAAATAACCAATTCTTAAAGCAAAAGAATTATCATAAGTGTATTCAAGACCCAAAGCAAGAGTTATTTCTTTTAACTCTTCGCTGAAACCATCTGGTGCATCTCCAAAAGATTTAAATAAACCAGACAAAAAATTTACATCGGCCTGATTGTAACCAATTACTTGATTATTGGAATTTAATATTGGAATACTAGGAGAAGGGACTAAAAGTTTATTAAACTCAAGATTTATTGATAGTTTATTAGATGAATCGAAAATAAAATCAAATGCAGAGCCTAGCTTTAAATTTGTAGGAATAAAATTTTCTTTACCAAGTTCTTCATATTTCATTTTAGGGCCTAAATTGGAAAGATTAAATCCAAATCTCCATAAACCATTAAAATTTTCATAAGCTCTTTCTTCAGATTGATAAAATCCTGAAATATCAACTGCAAATGAGTTTGCGGAGCTTGAATCTGAGCTAACACTTTGTAGTTTTACATCAGACATCAAAAATCTTCCAGTTACACCCATTGAAAAATAATCACTCAATTTTAATATATACGAGGCGTCTAAGGTAAACTCATTTGGATTTTCTAAATAAGGGATGTCCTGAGGATTTTGAAGGATGTCAATATCTCCTAAACTAAAATATTTAAAACTTGTTGACCAAGAACTTCTTTCGTCAATAATATTATAATAATTAATATTTGCTAAAAAAACATCGCTAACTAATTTACTTAAATAGGGTGTGTAACTCACTCCTACAGCTGAATTCTTTTCTAAGAAAACATATTTAGCAGGATTCCAATGCTGAGAAAAAGCATCAGGAGATGTTGCGACACCTTGTTCACCTAGTCCTGAAGCTCTAGCATCAGCAGAAATCATCAAAAATGGCACGGCTGTTGTAATAACTCTTCTATCCTGTGAATATAGGCTTATGTTAAAAAAAAATATTAAAATTATAATACTAAAACTTCTAAAATTATACATACAATACAAATATAAATAATGATAATGAATGAATAATTTTTTTTTTAAACAATTTAGTATCTTGCACAAAAAAGGATATCACATGAAATTTAATATAGTCTTAAAATCTTTTTTACTTTTTATTCTTATTTCAATTATTGGTTGTAACAACAACCCTTTTAAAAATAACAGAAATATATCTAACGCAACTGGATGGAAAATCAGCACTAAGGATGGTGGATACAAAAACAATAAATCATTTAAAGGTCAGCAAACTGGACCCGGACTAATTTTTGTTGAAGGTGGAACATTTACCAAAGGTAATGTGAAAGATAACGTGATGCACGATTGGAACAATAGTCCAACTCAACAATATGTAAGATCCTTTTTTATTGATGAAACTGAAGTTACAAATTCAATGTATGTTGAATACTTATTTTGGATGAATAAAGTTTTTGCAAAGGATTATCCTGATATATATAAAGCTGCTCTTCCCGATACCTTAGTATGGAGAAATCCACTTGGTTTCAACGAAGACATGGTAAATAACTATTTAAGACATCCAGCATTTGAAAATCATCCAGTTGTTGGTGTAAGTTGGAAACAAGCTACTAATTTTGCAAAATGGAGAACAGACAGAGTAAATGAAAGAATATTAGTTGAAAATGGATATTTAAGACCTGAATCAATACATCCTGATAGTTTAGTAAATGGATATTCTTTTAATACTAAAGCTTATTTTTTAAACCCTGGGGAATCTTTCGGTGGAAAAATATACGAAATGGCAGACAGTAAACAGACTGAAACTAATGAAGATGGAGAAATAATTTATAATAATGTCAAAAGAGAAAGTGGATTATTACTTCCTGAATACAGACTTCCTACAGAAACAGAGTGGGAATATGCTGCTCTTGCTTTAAGTGAAATTTCAGAAATGAACTTATACCGAGGTAAAAAGAAATTTCCATGGAGCGGAGAGTATACTAGATCCGGTAAGAGAAAAAATCAAGGTGATCAACTAGCAAATTTTAAATTATCAGACGGTGACTATGGAGGTATTGCCGGTTGGTCTGAATCAGGTTCTGGAATTACAACATCAGTTAAATCATATCCTGCAAATGATTTTGGAATTTATGGTATGGCAGGAAATGTTGCTGAATGGGTTGCTGATGTATATAGACCTATTATTGATGAGGAGATGAATGATATTAGTTATTATAGAGGAAATCAATATTTTAATCCAAGTATTGGAGAAGATGGAAAAGTATTAATTACAAAAAATACTGATTCAATTTCTATACAAAATTTACCTGGATCGATACAATATAGAGATTCAAATTCAGTTGATTTAAGGAATTTTAATGATGGTGACTTAAAATCAACAAGAGAGTTTCTTAGTTCATCAGGAATATCCCAAATGTATAATTCACCTGATTTAAATGATCCCAACCTCGAAAGCACAACGCTAATTAGTGATAAAGCAAGAGTTTACAAAGGTGGTTCGTGGTTGGACAGAGCATACTATCTTGATCCTGCTCAAAGAAGATATCAGCTAGAATCTATGACTTCAAACTTTATTGGATTTAGATGTGCAATGTCTTATTTAGGTGAAGTAAGAAATACTAAAAAATCAAGAAAAAGATAAATTAATTACTCATATCTTTTCTTTTGTATTTTATTATATTTAATTGATGCTTTCGTCAGAACTTTATAATTATTTTAAAGAATCAAGTTCAGTTTCTACTGACACTCGATTAATTAATAAAGGTTCAATATTTTTTGCTTTAAAAGGAGAAAATTTCGATGGAAACAAATTTGCAGAGGAAGCAATTAAAAGTGGAGCTAGTTATGCAGTTATTGATGACCAATCATTAAACAATCCGAAATTTATTAAAGTCAAAAATGTTTTAAAATCCTTACAAGATTTATCCAAATTGCACAGGTCCAAACTTTTAAAAACCAAAATAATTGCACTCACTGGAAGTAATGGAAAAACCACTACAAAAGAATTAATAAGTGAAGTATTAAAAAAGAAATACAAAATCATTTCAACAATTGGAAATTTAAACAACCACATTGGAGTTCCTCTAACTCTCTTAAGAATTAAGCAGAATACAGAAATTGCTATAGTTGAAATGGGAGCAAATCATCTAAACGAAATTAAACTACTAACAGATTTAATTAATCCAGATTTTGGATTGATAACAAATTTTGGTAAAGCTCATTTAGAAGGTTTCGGTAGTATTGAAGGCGTAATAAAAGGAAAAAGTGAGTTATATGATTTTCTAATTAAAAACGATAAAAAAGCGTTTATTAATAATGATGATTATATACAAAATCAATTTATTGGCAATAAAATAAGTTTTAGCAAAGAAGATAAATCTAATTATATATTCAAAGAAGTTAAAGACACTAATTATGCTGGTCTTAATTATAACGACTTTATAGTAGATTCGAAACTTACAGGGAATTATAATTATCATAATATAGCATTTGCTACATCTGTAGGCCTTTATTTCAATATTTCAATTGAAAAAATAAAAGAAGCGATATCTAATTATATTCCATCAAACAACAGATCTCAAATAATAAAAAAAAATAATAAATTAATTATACTAGATGCCTATAACGCTAACCCTACAAGTATGATTTCCGCAATAAATTCTTTAATAGTAAAACAGGGTAAGAAATCAGTTATTTTGGGAGATATGTTTGAACTAGGAAATCAATCTGAAAAAGAACACCATGACTTGATTGATTTTTGTGTAAAAAATAATTTTGAAAATATTTTTTTAATCGGAAATGAATTTTTTAAACAAAAAGATAAGTTTGAAATTCCCTTTTTTTATAAAACTAAGGATGAATTAAATAAACATATTAAAAAGTTTCCAATAACTTCAAAATATATTCTTATTAAAGGCTCAAGAGTAATGAGAATGGAAAATTTGATAAATTTTATATGAAAACAATGAAGAAAACGATTTTATTTTTATTTATTTCTGTATTCATAGGCTGTAATAATCCTATTTCGTGGCAAAATTATAATGAATCTGATGAGATTAGACAAAGTAAAAGTCATGCTAATAAAAGAATGCAATTCAAATTAATTCAATCTAAATATGACGTTAAAAACGATTGGTTTAAAAATATTAATAAGGATGTAATCGAATTCAATGAAAAAGAATACAATTTTCTTAAACCATTAATAATTGAAAAAAGTATTCCTGAAATTCAAACAAGCATTTTAGATGAAAAACTTACTTATGAAAAACTAGTTTTATTCTATTTATTTAGAATAAAATCTATTGAGTTTAATAAAAATCAATATTTAAATTCAATTATAAGTATTAATCAAAACATAATAAATGAGGCTAGAGAAAAAGACAAAATAAAACCTGAATCTATTTATTCATTACATGGAATTCCAGTTCTTTTAAAGGACAATATTAATTATGAAGGTTTAGCCACTACAGCCGGATCATTTGCTTTGAATAACAATATGTCTAAAAATGCTTTTGTTGTAGATAAATTAAAAGAAAATGGAGCTTTAATACTTGGTAAAACTAACCTTAGTGAATGGGCATACTATTTCTGTAATAACTGTCCTTCGGGTTACAGTGCTTTAGGGGGACAAACTTTAAATCCATATGGAAGAAAGATTTTTGACTCTGGTGGATCAAGTTCAGGTAGTGGAGCTGCTATCTCTGCAAATTTCTCTAGTGTTTCATTAGGCTCCGAAACGTCGGGTTCTATATTATCTCCCTCTTCAGCAAATTCCATTGTAGGTCTAAAACCCACTATTGGTCTAGTAAGTAGATCAGGAATAGTACCAATATCTAGTACGTTAGATACTTCTGGACCTATGACAAAAAACGTAATTGACAACGCAATAGTTTTAAAAGCGATTTCTGGGTTTGATGATAATGATTCTATGTCAGTAAATAATGTAGACATTGATTTAGAATCTATAGTTAGTTCCTCATTGAAAGGAAAACGTTTTGGAGTATTTAATGAATTTTTAAATGATTCTCTTTATTTAAATGCAGTAAATAAAATTGAAAAATTGGGAGGGGCTATTATAAAATTCAATCCACCCCAAATTAATTTTAACGGTTTTAGAAAGATTCTTGACTATGACATGAAAAATGATCTTCCCGTATATTTTAAAAACAACAATATTTCTTTTAAAAGTGTAAATGATATTATTGAATTTAATAACAAAGATTCATTAAATAGAGCACCTTATGGACAAGGAATATTCAAATCTATTGTAAGTGATTCTACTAAACTTAATGAAATATCCTCAATTAAAACTAGAATCAAAATCGAAGGAAAAAAATATTTTAGTACAGCAATTAATAAACATAAATTAGATGCTATAATCTCAATAAATAATTATCATGCAGGTTACGCTGCCGGGGCATATTATCCCTGCTTAACAATTCCAATGGGTTATAATAAAATTGGTAAACCTTTTAACCTAACATTTATTTCAGAATCATTTACCGAGAATAAGCTTTTGCAAATCGGATACGCTTTTGAAAAAGAGACAAGCTTAAGAATTAAACCATTTTAATTGAATCGTTGGTAATAGGTAGGGTAACTAGGTTTTAAAGGAGATCTAATTTCAAATAACTCTAAATCAGAACTAGCTTTAAAATTAAGTTTGGATTCTTTTTCAATTTTGATAAATGTTCCCTTATCAAGGTTTTTATCTTTATATAATAGATTTCCTTGTTTTATAAAAAAAGAATAAACCTTTTCAGAATCTAAATTAACTAAATGAGCACCATCTTCATATTTAATTTCATAAATCTCTATTCCCTCTGAATACATTTCAAATGGAGAATCTTTTCCTTTAATAGTTGTAACAGTTATGTTTTCATTTTTTAATATTGGAAAAGAAGCATGCTTATAATCACTGTAAGTTGCAGGTTGTGTAATTGTTTTAGAAATGTTTGGGTCAAACCATATTTGAAACATTCGAGAATTATCTAGAATTTCTTCTGCATGAGATATCCCATTTCCAGATCTAATAATTTGAGCATCTCCTTTTTTTAATTCGATCCATTTATTTTGCTGTGAATCAAAATGTTTTATACTTCCCTCAATCACAAAACTACATATCTCAAATCCTTGATGAGGATGTAAACCGATAGTACTTCTGGATACAGGAGTCCATGCATCAGCCCAATAAAATAAATTTGAATACGGCTTTAATTCCCCTCCATCTTGAGGGAATCCTATAGGTTTTTTTTCTAAAATCTCACCATTATTAAAGTTTCCTGAAGCTTGTTCTTTCTTATCAAAAATTTTAACTGACATAATTAATTTTTAATTCAACAATATTACAAAGTTTAGTTGTTTATAGTAACTAATATTAAGTCCTATTTGTTGTTTTTTAAATAATCTAAGGCTAGAGTAGTCATTGACCTTAATCCTGTTATCATTGCTGAATCATCAACATAAAAATCGGGGGTATGATGAGGAGCAGCTTTCAATGGATCTGTTCCTTTTTTAGCTCCACCAATAAAAAAATAAATTCCAGGAATTTTTTCTTGAAAAAAAGAAAAATCCTCAGCTCCAGTAATTGCATTCATTGAATTAACATTTTCAGAACCATTTATTCTTTGAAGAGATGGTAACATTTGTTCATATAAATCAGGATCATTATAAGTTATTGGATAAGTAACTTGATATGTTATTTTAGCTTTAGCATTATTTGCTTCAGCAATATTTTTAACGATTTCCTCAAGCCTTTTTAATAAAACTTCCTTCATTTTATTGTCAAGTGTTCTTATAGTGCCTAACATGTACAAACTCTCGGGAATAATATTGCTTCTGACTCCTCCATGAATGCTTCCAATTGTAACAACTGCAGCGGCTTCAGTTAGTGGCATATTTCTACTTACAATAGTCTGAATTGAATTAATCATTTGAGATGCAGTAACAATCGGATCTACTCCTGTCCAAGGAGTTGACCCATGAGTTTGAACTCCTTCAATATCTATTCTAAATTCATTTACTGCAGCCATGATACCTTTAGGTCTAACATAAACTTGTCCAGCGCTAATTTGAGACCATATATGAAGACCAAATATTGCATCAACATCAGGATTTTTCAACACGCCCTCCTTAACCATTAACTCGGCTCCACCTTCTTCCCCAGCTGGAGCTCCTTCTTCAGCAGGTTGAAAAATAAATTTAACGGAACCTGGAATTTCATCTCTTATTTCATATAAAACTTTAGCCACCCCTAATAAGATTGCAGTATGAGTATCG
>Ga0209197_1001039_pt1 | contig 18105 bp, 20 predicted proteins | sample COGITO_mtgs_1105_4_FD_184802 | JGI IMG/M metagenome (GOLD analysis project Ga0209197, IMG submission 184802) | Pelagic marine microbial communities from North Sea - COGITO_mtgs_110512 (SPAdes) (version 2) | ecosystem: Environmental > Aquatic > Marine > Epipelagic ... | reverse complement strand
CCAGCAGGAAGCATGGCCGCTAAAGCAAGGATGGCAGCAAAGCGAGCAATGTTTTTTCGACGTTGCGAATTGGCATACCTCAACATTGGAAAACGCAGAATTTTAAGCACTAAAAACGTTGCTAAGGCAATAAAAATGGTATTGATCGCAAAGAGATACATTGCACCAAAAAAGTAATCAAAATTACCTTGAGACAAACCATATCCTGCGGTACATAATGGTGGCATTAAAGCCGTTGCAATGGCCACTCCAAAAATAACGGAGGCAACGGTTCCCTTTTTGGTTCTTGCAATGATGAGTGCTAATCCGCCAAAAAATGCGATAAGAACATCTCTAATATCGGGTTTCACTCGGCCCAATAATTCGGAATTATCTTCACTTAACGGGAAAAAATAAAAGAATAAAAAAGCAGTTAATAAACTCAGTACAAGCATGGTTGCTAAGTTGATCAATGACTTCCGAAGAGTGTCAATGTCATTGATCGCAATGGACATTCCAATACCGAGAATGGGGCCCATTAGGGGTGAAATTAACATCGCTCCAATTACAACCGCTGTGGAGTTGGCATTCAACCCAACCGAAGCCACAAAAATAGAGCAAATCAAAATCCAAGCAGTGGCCCCTTTAAAAGGAATATCGGCCTTAATCGCCGCTACGGTCGCCTCTCTATCGGTGTCATGCCTGAAATCTAAGAGTTCAATTAAAAATATTTTTAAGGACTCCCAAAGGCCTTTGGCGTCTTGTTTAACCGCAGCTTTGGATTGCTCTGCTTTTATGTTTTCTAGGTCTTGATTTAGGTTGTTTTCCATAACTAAATGTGTTGATCACCAAACTTTTTACGAACACGTTCTCGCAATTGCTTAATATCTTGTTCTTTACTCTTTGGAAAGATAAGTAAAATTTCTTTTTCCTCCACAACGATAAAATCATCTAAATCCTCCAAGACCACAATCTTATTTGTATCTGTCTTAATCATATTCCCCGAAGAATTATTAGCTAACAATCGTGCATTCACCACCGCATTTTCGGTGGGTTCCTCTGAAATTTTATCATATAAACTACCCCAAGTTCCCAAATCATTCCAGTCAAAAGTTGCTGGAATTACATAAACATTTTTGCTCGGCTCCATGATTGCATAATCCACCGATATATTTTCAGACTTACTATAGTTTTCTAAGACAAAGGACGTTTCATCATCGGTATTATAGACCGCTTGGCCAGCAGCAAACAAGTTGTACAATTTTGGTTGATGTGTTTCAAAAGCTTTTAAGACACTCGAAGTAGACCAAATAAAAATTCCACCATTCCAAAGAAAATTCCCTTGTTCTAAAAACCCCTTAGCCGTTTCATAATTGGGTTTTTCACGGAACTGAATCACTTTTTTTTGTGCGGCACGACTCGTTTTATCGTATTCGATATACCCATAACCCGTATTGGCAAAAGTGGGCTGAATTCCTAAAGTCATCAAGGCATCTGAAGTTTCGGCGAAATCAAATGCATTTTGAAGGTTCGAAATAAAAGCTGATTCATCCTCGATCCAGTGATCACTGGGCGCAACCACCATGACCGCATCAGGGTTTTGTTTGTGAATTTTTAAGGAAGCCATTAAAATACAAGGCGCTGTATTACGCATCGCGGGCTCTGCAATAATTTGTTTTTTATGTAGTTGAGGCAATTGCTCCAGGACCAAATCGCAGTAACGTTCATTGGTTAAAATAAATATATTTTCTTTTGGAATCAACAACTCTAAACGCGAAGTCGTCTTTTGTAAAAGCGTCTGACCTGTTCCTAACATATCGTGAAATTGTTTTGGAAACGCTTCTTTACTTACGGGCCAAAAACGAGAGCCGACGCCCCCTGCCATAATAATTGCATAATAATTTTTGTTCATCTTCATTTATTCATTTACTAGTTCAACTTCTGCATTGGGGTTAAAAACATAGGACCGACCTGTGGACAATTCGGTACATTCAAAACGGGTGCGTCTTTTTAAGCCTTTCCGAAATGTTTTTCCATTATACAATCTAAATGCGGCCCCTTCAGGCACATCAAAGATAAATATTTTTCCGTTAGGGGCATCAAATTGCTTGAGTTTCAATGCTAAAACAGCATCAGAGTCGCTGCTTGCCTTGGGGTTTTTGAAATGAGTGGCTAATAACGGCAACACATCCATTGGAAAGACCTCGGGACGTAAAAAAGGCAACATCAAATGCTGAAACACCAATTTCCATTCTAACCCATGTGGTTTGATTCGCCTACCACATGATTTATAGGCTTCAAAATGAGCAATTTCATGGATTAACGTAATTAAAAATCGATAGGGATTTAAATTAGAATTGATGGTGATTTGATGTTTTCCGTTGTTTAAACGTCGGTAATCTCCATGGCGTGTTTTGCGTTCTTTTTTAATTTTTACCACTAAATTATCATGCGACAAAAGGGCCGTGACTTGGTCAAAAGCAGCAGGTGGAATAAAATCGTGTAAGGCATTAACCATAAACTTGAAATTACATGCGCTCAGGAACCTGAATCCCCAATAAACTAAACGCATTTTTAATTGTCGTTGCTACCGCTTTGGAAAGCTGAACTCTAAATCTAATTTCAGACGGAGTATCAGCTCCTAAAATAGAGACATTTTGGTAAAACGAATTAAATTCTTTCACCAAATCATAGGCATAATTAGCCACCAATGCAGGACTGTAATTCGCAGCGGCTTGTTGAATGACTTCCGGAAATAATTGTAGCTGCTTGATTAGTGCCTTTTCTTTGCTGTGCAACGCATACCCTGCTGGAATATCTCCCGCTGGGTCAATTGTTGACTTTCTTAAAATAGCCTGAATTCGAGCGTATGTATATTGAATAAACGGCCCCGTATTCCCTTGAAAATCGACCGAAGCTTTTGGGTCAAACAAAATTCGTTTTTTGGGATCGACTTTTAGAATAAAATATTTTAGAGCCCCGAGGCCAATCGTCCCATACGTTTTTTCTTTCTCACTGTCAGAATAGCCTTCTAGTTTTCCTAAGTCTTGAGAAATCTCTTTGGCTGTGGACGCCATTTCAACGATTAAATCGTCGGCATCAACCACCGTTCCTTCGCGACTTTTCATTTTTCCACTAGGTAAATCGACCATCCCATAACTAAGGTGTGTAAGATCTTTAGCCCAGTCAAATCCTAATTTTTTTAAGATTAAAAACAAGACTTTAAAATGATAATCTTGCTCATTTCCTACGGTGTACACCATCCCAGCGACGTCTGGAAAATCTTTCAAACGCTGAATGGCCGTCCCAATATCTTGGGTCATATAAACCGCAGTACCATCGGATCTTAACACAATTTTTTCGTCCAATCCATCGGGTGTTAAATCACACCAAACAGATCCATCTTCTTTTTTTATAAAAACGCCGCTTTGAAGCCCTTCATTTATAAACGACTTCCCTAGTAAATAGGTTTGACTTTCATAATAATAGCTATCAAAATTGACGCCTAATGCATTATAGGTGACCTCAAATCCGGCATAGACCCACGCATTCATTTGTTTCCAAAGGGATACCACAGCTTTATCTCCGGCTTCCCATTTAAGGAGCATTTCTTGCGCTTCGACTAAGATTGGTGCTTGCGCTTTGGCGTCTGCAGTAGACAAGCCTTTGGCTTCTAAGTCGCTAATTTCTTGTTTATAAACTTGATCAAATTTAACATAATAATTTCCGACCAACTTATCCCCTTTCAATCCTGTTGATTCTGGGGTTTCATTGGACCCATAACGCTGCCATGCCACCATACTTTTACAAATATGAATACCTCGATCGTTGATGATTTGAGTTTTATACACCTTTCTACCAGATGCTTTCAAAATCTCCGCCACACTATAGCCTAAAAGATTGTTTCTAACGTGTCCTAAATGTAAGGGTTTGTTGGTATTTGGTGAGGAGTATTCGACCATCATCGCTTGGTCAGTTGAAGGCGTTACAAACCCAAAGCTAGGATTGGCATTAATCGATTGAAAGACATCTAAAAAATAGGCATCCGAAATCACTAAGTTTAAAAATCCTTTGACCACATTATAGCCAACGATTTCAATGACATTGTCAGACAAATACGCCCCTAAATCTTCCCCCAGCTGGGCTGGGTTCATTTTTACGGTTCGTAACATTGAAAACGTAACGACTGTCAAATCACCTTCAAAATCTTTTCGAGTTGCTTGAAACTCAACCGAAGGTAATGGCGTGTTATAAAGTGTTAAAAACGCTTGTTTTATATGTTGTGAAAGGGATTCCTGAAGTGTCATTATTTATCTGATTTCAGCCACAAAGATACATTTTTTTTAATCCTAATTTGAAGCTGTTTTAGGCAAAAATACTTCGGCCATCATACAACGCGCACTGCCTCCACCACAAGACTCAATCGTATCCAAAGCGCTTGCAATAATTGTGGCGTGAACTTCTAATAATTCAACTTGCGCTGGTCGTAACGAATCCAAGGCCGATTGACTCATTACCAAATAACTACGATCGTCTGCTCCTTTTAGTTGCAGCATGTTTCCTGCAAAATTATTAACTTGATCTTCAGATATTTCGATAATTTTCTTCCCGTCTTCTTGGAGGTGTTTGATAAGGTTTTTACGCTCTTTTTTATCATCAATACTCGCCAAACACACCACGGCAAAGGTGGCTCCTAAACACATCATCACGTTGGTGTGGTAAATTTTTTCACGACGTTCGTTCACCGTTTGATAGGCTGAAAACACAATTGGCGTATATTCGAAATCCTCACAAAACTCAATAAACAACTCTTCATCGGCTCTGGCCGATAGCGCACAATATGCTTTATGATTGCTGCGGTCCAACAAAATACTGCCGGTACCTTCCAAAAAATAGCCTTCTTTTTCTGCGGCTGTATAATCAACGACATTATTGATGGTAAATCCTTCGGATTCAATAGCTTCTATAATAGATTCCTTGCGTTCGAGACGTCTATTTTCGGCAAACATTGGATACAGTCCAATGGTGCCATTTTCGTGAAAAGATATCCAATTATTAGGAAAAAGAGAATCGGGGGTATCAAAGTCTTTGGTATCTGATACTACAATCACCTGAATGCCTGCCTTTTTGAGCTTTTCGACCATCGCATCAAACTCTTGAGTCGCTTTTGCATTGACCGCCTCAGGAAGGGTGTTTTCTTCTGTTTTTTGGTAATAATTATTGACCGCTGTTTGTTCGTTCATTCGAAATTGAACTGGGCGAATCATGAGAACTGTATTGGTAATTTGTGACATTTTAATCGCGTTTTAAAGGAAGGGTTGAACAACGGAGTAATCCGCCTTGTTTTGATATTTCGGCATACGGCACTTTTTCTACGGTATAGCCTTTGGCTTCGAGCCAGGTATTTAAGCGGGTAAAATTTTGTTCTGAGATGACCACATTTTCTGAAATCGAAAATACATTGCAATTCATCTGTGACATTTCTTGTTTGGTGGCTTGAAACACATGGTTCGTTCCAAAAAAATCAAGCAACCATTTATAATCGTCTGTATTTAAAAATCCTTGCGCATGAATGAGAGCATTTCCATTGCCTAAGGGTTGAAAACAACAATCCAAATGCAGCGCATTTTCAAGGGGATTTGTATTGGATTTCCGAAGCTCAAATGTTTTAACTGTTTTTTCTGGAAATAGATTCTGGATGGCTTCGGCTGCTTGAAGATTGGTGCGAGCGGTAATAAATTCTGGATAATCCAGTCCAGAATAGACGCCTATAAATATATAGTCATCACATAAAATCACATCCCCTCCTTCCACATGACAGTCGTCTGGAAGAATGATAAGTTGTTCTGAATTGATTTGACTTAAAAGCGACTCTAAAGCCTCAAACTCTTGTGCGCGATCTGGAAGAATATTGGAACGAATCATTTTATCATCGATTACAAAGGCAATATCGCGTGCAAATATCTGGTTACAATTTTGAATCACAGTAGGACGATAGACTTCGACATCGTATTTTTGGAATACAGCCATGACGGCTGCCATTTCGATCTGCATGTCGGATTCCGTTGGATAAGTCCCTGCCAAAACGTGTGCGTGACTACTGGGATCATAACAATTTTCTGCGAAAGGAATTGGACCATTCTTTTCTGCTGTCCCTAACAGAACCGCTCTTAAACGTGCATATTCGTTATGAACGCTCAGTGTTAATGGATGTGACTGACCGGTACTACTGGCCATTATTTTGCGACGGACTTAAACGGGCGGTGAGTACTGCCTATATAAATTTGACGTGGACGACCAATCGGCTCTTTACGCAAACGCATTTCGCGCCATTGGCCAATCCAACCTGGAAGACGACCTAATGCAAACATCACTGTGAACATTTCAACAGGGATGCCCATGGCACGGTAGATGATTCCAGAGTAAAAATCAACATTTGGATATAATTTTCTATCGATAAAATACGCATCAGTCAATGCTTCTTGTTCGAGCCCTTTTGCGATGTCTAAAATAGGATCTTTAACTCCTAAATCGTTTAAAACTTCATCGGCAGTCACTTTGATGATTTTAGCACGCGGATCGAAATTCTTGTAAACACGGTGTCCAAAACCCATCAATCGAAAAGGATCACTTTTATCTTTGGCTTTCGCCATGTATTTTTTGGTGTCTCCACCATCATTTTTAATGGCTTCCAACATTTCTAAAACGGCTTGATTTGCACCGCCATGAAGGGGACCCCAAAGCGCCGATATTCCTGCTGAGATGGAGGCAAACAAACCTGCATGCGATGAACCAACGATGCGAACAGTAGATGTCGAACAGTTTTGCTCATGATCTGCATGAAGAATCAGTAATTTATTTAAAGCATTCACCAATATTTCGTTTTGGACGTACTCTTCGTTGGGCTGCTTGAACATCATTTTTAAGACGTTTTCGACATAGCCCAAAGAGTTATCCCCGTAATCGAGTGGTAAGCCTTGTTTCTTACGCATGGCCCAAGCCACCAATACTGGGAATTTTCCTAAAATACGAACCACAGAATTGTACATATCTTCAGGAGAATCTACATCAACCGAGGTTGGATTAAAGGCGGTCAAAGCACTGGTTAGTGACGACAATACGCCCATTGGATGTGCCGATTTTGGAAATGCATCTATTATTTTTCGGATATCGTCATCGACAATCGATTCGGATTTGAGGTCTGTATGAAATTTAGCTAACGCCTCTTTGGTTGGCAACTCACCAAAAATCAATAAATATGCAACTTCTAAAAAATCTGCTTTTTCGGCCAATTCTTCAATTGAATACCCTCTATACCTTAAAATACCTTTTTCGCCATCTAGAAATGTAATTTCACTCACACATGATCCCGTGTTTTTAAACCCTGGATCAAGGGTCGTAACCCCACCGGTTACCGCTCGTAACGCACTAATATCAATCGCTACCTCATTTTCAGAACCCATAATTGTTGGGAACTCATGTTTTTGACCGTTAATTTCTAAAATTGCTTTATCTGACATGTTATTGGGATGTATTATTTGTATATATATAAGGAAGAGCAAATTTACAAAAAAAAACCCTTTTTAAAAAGTGTTTCCTCCAATGTCCACAATAAATTAATTTTGTTTAATGTTATTGCATTATTGTTAATCATAATTGTATTTATAAGATAATAACGCAATAAAAGTTGATTTTTTTTTAAAATAATTGTTGAATATGCAAAATATTTATATATTTGCCACATAATCGGTACTGTATTTAGTACAGTCCTTGGAATAATCATTATTAATTAAAAAAAAACAAGAAAATGACCCCAAATCAAACTCTAGTTGCCTTCGGCAACGTATTGAAAAAAATTACACTCTCTCTATTTTTAGTAGTCGCATGTAATGCCTTTGCGCAAGTGGGTGTTGGAACTCAAACGCCTGTAACTTCTTTAGATGTGGTTGGTGCAGCCGGAACCACTCCTGGTGCCCTTAACACTATTGACGGAATTGCAGTACCCGTAGTAACGGACGACATGACAACAACGACAACTGCTGGCTCAAGAATTAGCCAATTGGTTTACAGTAACAACGCCGCCAGTACTGGATACTATTTCTGGAATGGCACCGCATGGGCCGCTATGAGTGGTGGTGGTGGATCCGATTTTACAGTAGGTACTGGTGGAGTACTAACTATAACTTTAGATGGGACTAATCATGACTTTTCTGCAGATACTACTCATAACTCTTTCCACATAACTCCAACTAGTGGTTTTGGTAACGATGCTATTACATTGCCTACGGTTTCAACTAATGTAGGTAGGATTATCGTTGTAAAAAACAATGGTGGTAAAGGTGTATCTATTTCTAATGCATTTGATCCTTCCACAGCAATAATAGCAACAAGATCGGCTGTTTATATTTGCGACGGTGTTCACTGGGTTGGTTCTACAAATTAGAAAAAAAACGATTATTGAAAAATAAAATGAAAAATAATATGAAAAATAATATGAAAAATAGTATAGCAAAAGTATTCCTTTCATTTATAATGATAGGAGCGGGTGCGGGTACAGTGCTAAATGCACAAACACTTCTTAGAGATGGATTAACCCAGGGCTCTATTCCTAACAGTATGGCATTTATTGATGCATCAAGTAGTACTGCTTACAGTGGCGATGCTGCAAACTATGCGGGTAAAGGAATTTTATTTCCAAGCATGGATTTGACCATAGCACTTGGTGCCGCACCTTTTGATCAAGGATCTACAGGTGGGGCTAGTTATAACCCCAACTATTATGACGGTTTGGTCGTGTACAATACAGGTACAGGCGCCGTTACTATGGGCACTAGTGCTGCAGCAGATGTAGCCCCTGGATTTTATTATTACGCTAACCCTACACGAACAGCTTGGGATGGTGGAACTTGGACTTCTATGGGCGGCGGTGCTGGTGGCGCAAATGTAAGTGACACTCCAACAACTTCTGCAACAATTAATGGTGAGGAAGAACTAGTCGTGCGAGTTGAGGGTGTGGCAGATGGAAATACCACTCATCTCGATTTATCGGCAGCATTAACTACAGGTACCGTAGGGACTTTCAGACTAGCAAAGATTTTCAATGCTACTACTGGAGCTGCTATCATGGAAGCTACAGGAGCTTATGATTCAGTAAATAATACTGTTGTAACGGGTAACGGAATGATGAACTTTCTTTTAGACTCAGGTATTTATACCGTTGAATTGTATTATTTTGCACCATAATAAATGAAATATTACAATAATAAAAAAGGCTGTCTATTTAGACGGCCTTTTTTATTACTAATATTAGTGCTTCATAAAAACACAAACGAAAAAACGCTTATATACAAAAACGCCTAAACTAAATGTTTAGGCGTTTTTAAATGCGATAAGAAATACGTAATTACTTAATCTTAAAAGCTTTTTCTTGCGGGAAATAAGCCGTTTCTCCTAACTCTTCTTCAATACGAAGGAGTTGGTTATATTTGGCCATACGGTCACTACGTGACGCAGAACCTGTTTTAATTTGACCTGTATTTAATGCCACTGCAAGATCGGCAATAGTATTGTCTTCGGTTTCACCAGAACGGTGCGACATCACAGAGGTGTAGCCGGCATTGTGTGCCATATTCACGGCAGCAATCGTTTCAGTCAAGGTTCCAATCTGATTTACTTTAATAAGAATTGAATTTGCGATGCTGTTATCGATCCCTCTAGAAAGACGCTCAACATTAGTCACAAACAAATCGTCGCCTACTAATTGTACGGTATCGCCAATTTTGTCTGTAAGGTATTTCCAACCTTCCCAGTCGTTCTCGTCCATCCCATCCTCAATAGAAATAATTGGATAGTTGGCGGCTAGTTCTGCTAGATAATCTGCTTGTTCTTTACTTGATCTTATTTTTCCGTTAGGACCTTCAAATTTACTGTAATCGTAGTTACCATCGACATAAAATTCGGCAGCAGCACAATCCAAAGCGATCATGACATCATCCCCTAAAGTATAACCTGCATTCTTAACTGCTTTGGCAATTGTTTCTAAAGCATCTTCTGTTCCGCCTTCTAAGTTTGGAGCAAAACCACCTTCATCCCCAACAGCAGTACTCAAACCTCTGTCGTGTAATACTTTTTTAAGGTTGTGAAAAATTTCTGTTCCCATTTGCATGGCATGTGTAAAGTTTTTAGCTTTTACAGGCATGACCATAAATTCTTGAAATGCAATTGGCGCATCACTGTGCGATCCTCCGTTGATGATGTTCATCATTGGGACAGGAAGCGTGTTTGCACTCACTCCACCTACATAACGGTATAGTGGCATTCCAAGTTCTGCTGCTGCTGCTTTCGCCGCTGCTAAAGAAACTCCAAGAATGGCATTGGCGCCAAGTTTAGATTTATTTGGAGTTCCATCTAAATCAATCATAATTTGATCGATTAGGTTTTGTTCAAACACAGAAACACCCAACAATTCTTGAGCAATAATTGCATTCACATTTTCAACCGCTTTTAAAACGCCTTTTCCCATATAGGCAGATCCGCCGTCACGTAATTCAACCGCTTCATGTTCTCCAGTAGAAGCACCCGATGGTACCGCCGCTCTTCCAATATATCCGTTTTCAGTGGTAACGTCAACTTCAACCGTAGGATTCCCCCTTGAGTCTAAAATTTGACGCGCATGAATGTTTACAATAATACTCATAGTGTTGTCTTTTAATTATTTATAGTTTACAAATTTACGAAAATGAATTTTTTTAGGATTATCCTCGAGTAGATTTATGCTAATTATTAGCTAAAACGTTGTAGTAAGTTAAAAAAAAGAAGATGTTCGAATGAACTCCCTCATTTTTTTAGGTAATTATTTTAAATTTTCAATGAATTGATCAAACAAATAAGAAGAATCGTGTGGCCCAGGACTCGCTTCTGGGTGGTATTGTACCGAAAAACAGTTTTTAGACTTCATAGCAATCCCTGCCACCGTGTGGTCGTTTAAATGCAAATGAGTGACTTCTAAATCCGCATGCGCTTCAGCTTCTTCTTTATGAACTGCAAACCCATGATTCTGAGACGTAATTTCCCCTTTGCCTGTCACAAGGTTTTTAACTGGATGGTTGATCCCTCTGTGTCCATTGTGCATTTTATAAGTAGACACGCCATTAGCAAGGGCTATAACTTGGTGTCCTAAACAAATCCCAAATAGAGGTAAGTTTTTTTCGATAATGGTTTTAGCCAAGGCTTGTGCTTCTACTAAGGGTTCTGGATCTCCGGGACCATTCGACAAGAAATAACCATCGGGGTTCCAAGCACTCAATTCTTCAAAAGTTGAGTTGTAAGGGAACACTTTAATATATACATCTCGTTTGGCAAAATTTCTTAGGATATTTTTTTTAACACCAACATCAAGTGCTGCTATTTTATAGGTCGCATTTTCATTACCAAAGTAATAAGGCTCTTTAGTAGATACTTTAGAGGCCAGCTCTAATCCTTCCATTTGAGGGATGTCAGCCAATTGTTTTTTGAGACCTTCAACATCATCAACATCGGTTGAGATTACGGCATTCATTGCACCATTGTCGCGAATATAACTAACCAAAGCTCTGGTGTCTATATCAGAGATCGCAAATAAATTATGGGTGTCAAAAAATTCTTCAAGGGAACCATTCGCATCTACACGTGAGTAATTATAGCTAAAGTTTTTACAAATAAGTCCCGCAATTTTAATAGACTCCGATTCCATCTCCAAATCGTTCACACCATAGTTTCCAATGTGTGGATTGGTTGTGACCATCAGTTGTCCAAAATAGGAAGGATCTGTAAAGATTTCTTGATAGCCTGTCATTCCGGTGTTAAAGCAAACTTCTCCAAAAGCGGTGCCTTCTTTCCCAATTGCTTTTCCATAAAAAATGGTACCATCTGCTAAAATTAAAATGGCTTTTTTTCGTGTTGTGTATTTCATTTTATTGTAGTCTAATAAAGTTTTACAAAATTGCATAAAAAAAAGGATAAACTAAAAAAGTTTATCCTTAAAATTTTAAATGCTTATTAACATTATAGTGTATTATAGTAATTAAGAATCATTTGGAGGTTTTTGTCATCCTTCAAAGATATCCTGTTTTTGGAAACATAGGCCTTTATAAGCTTTGATTTATCATCAAAAAGATTACAAAATTGCTTTTTCGAAAGCTTAGTTTCAGTAATTACATCCCCCTTTTTAAAAAATACTCTTTCAAAATCTACATATTTATCTGGAGTAGAAACCTGAGTCATCGGGTTTTTGACTCCTAGTTTAATCTGTTTACCGTGATGCTTTAAAATTTCGATATCATTTGTGTTTGCAAGGACTTCTAAATAGGAAGGCTTCGCATTAATCACATTCTTATATCTTCTAAACTTCATGTTTCCGAGATTCACTTCTTTAATTGTAGTGTCATTAAACTTGAAAATAGAATCGTTAGAGACTTTAACTACAAACGCATCTGATTTGGTGTCGTAATTTAATCCAAGAACGGTAACAACCTTTCCATCTGTTCTTGTTAAATATCCTTTAGAAAACCAATCTTCTGATAAGTAAAAAGAGCCTTGAATTTTTGCAGCTGCCGCAGTGTTAACAATCCACATTCCACTAGTGTTCGACGCGGCGGGGTCATTTCCAACGGTTGTAACATCATACTGAGCGTGGATCAGGGACGTAAAAAAGCAAATGATAATTAATTTGTAAATATTCATTGGGTACAATATTATAGGTTTGTAAATCAAAGTATAAAAAAAAGGGTAAACTAAAAAGTCTACCCTTGAAATTTTAGTAAATAATTAACATTTTACTCTTCTTCTTGAGTTTCTGTGGCTTCAGCAACTGGAGCTACTGGTTTCGCAGCACCCCCTTTACGACTTCTACGAGTGGTCTTTTTCTTAGGCTGCTTGTCCGCATTGTAAATTTCATTGAAATCTACTAATTCGATCATTGCCATATCCGCATTATCACCAAGACGATTTCCGAGTTTGATGATACGTGTATAACCACCTGGACGATCGCCAATTTTGGCAGCTACATCACCAAATAATTCAGTGATGGATTCTTTTTGTCTTAAACGACTAAAAACAATACGTCTGTTGTGAGTCGTGTCGTCTTTAGACTTTGTAATTAAAGGCTCCACAAATTGCTTCAAAGCTTTTGCTTTAGCAACAGTTGTATTGATACGCTTGTGTTCGATTAAAGAACAAGCCATGTTTGCTAACATTGACTTTCTATGCGCCGTTTTTCTACCTAAATGATTTATTTTCTTTCCGTGTCTCATGACATTTTCTTTTAAACCTTATCTTGCATCAACTCGTTTAAGAGGCGCAAATTATAAAGTAATTAATCTTTATCTAATTTGTATTTACTTAAGTCCATTCCAAAGCTAAGGCCTTTTACATTGACTAACTCTTCAAGTTCAGTTAATGATTTTTTACCAAAGTTTCTAAACTTCATTAAATCGTTTTTATTGAAAGATACTAAGTCACCTAATGTATCCACTTCCGCAGCTTTTAAACAATTAAGCGCACGAACTGAAAGGTCCATATCAATTAATTTAGTTTTCAACAACTGACGCATGTGTAATGATTCTTCATCATAGGTTTCAGTTTGCGCAATCTCATCCGCTTCTAAAGTGATACGCTCATCAGAGAATAACATAAAGTGGTGAATTAAGATTTTTGCTGCTTGTGTTAAGGCGTCTTGAGGACTGATAGAACCGTCAGTCTGGATTTCGAAAACTAATTTTTCGTAATCTGTTTTTTGTTCTACACGAAAGTTCTCAACGCTGTATTTAACATTTTTTATGGGTGTATAGATCGAATCTGTAAAGATTGTTCCAACCGCTGCTGCAGCTTTTTTATTTTCCTCAGCTGGCACATATCCACGACCTTTTTCTAAGGTAAGTTCCATGTTGATCGTCACTTTAGGATCTAAATTACAGATCACTAAATCTGAATTTAAAACTTGAAACCCAGAAATAAATTTCTGAAAGTCTCCAGCCGTTATTTGATCTTGACCAGAAATTGAGATTGAAACAGACTCATTGTCTACTTCATCAATTTGACGCTTAAAACGAACTTGTTTTAAGTTCAAAATAATTTCGGTAACATCTTCAACAACACCAGGAATCGTAGAAAACTCGTGTTCTACACTATCCATTTTGACTGAAGTGATTGCAAAACCTTCTAATGAAGATAATAACACTCTACGTAAAGCATTTCCAACTGTTAATCCGTAACCTGGTTCTAGCGGTCTGAATTCGAATTTACCTTCGAAATCAGTAGAATCAATCATGATTACTTTGTCGGGCTTCTGAAAATTTAATATTGCCATAATTGTCTTCGTTTTAATTGTTAATTAGTTGCGCGATTTATAAGTTTGAAGACCACTAGTAAATCCTTTGGCTAAACACCAATATGATTAATTTATTATTTAGAGTAAAGTTCAACGATAAATTGCTCGTTGATTTGTTCTGGAATTTGAATTCTTTCAGGGATAGCAACGTATGTACCAGACTTTGTATCATTATTCCAAGTCATCCACTCATATACTACAGAAGAATTTGACAATGCAGATTCAATTGTTTCTAATGATTTAGATTTTTCTCTAACAGCGATAACATCGCCAGGCTTTAATGAGTAAGAAGGGATGTTTACAATACCACCATTTACTGTAATGTGTCTGTGTGAGACTAATTGTCTTGCACCACTTCTAGAACGAGATAATCCCATTCTAAATACGACATTGTCTAATCTAGATTCACATAATTGTAAAAGCACTTCACCAGTAATACCTTGAGAAGCTGTTGCTTTTTTAAACATGTTTCTGAATTGCTTTTCTAACACACCATAAGTGTATTTCGCTTTTTGCTTCTCCATTAGTTGGATTGCATATTCAGATTTTTTACCACGACGTCTGTTATTTCCGTGTTGTCCTGGAGGGTAATTTCTTTTTTCAAAAGATTTATCTTCTCCGAAGATTGCTACGCCAAACTTACGGGCGATTTTAGTTTTAGGACCAGTATATCTTGCCATTTTGTTTTGTTTTTGAGAGTGATTGTGAATTAAGGTCTTAAGCTTATCCTTCGACAGTCGTTGATCTCTCGTTTATACTATTAAAATTATTAAACTCTTCTTCGTTTTGGAGGTCTACATCCATTGTGAGGCGTTGGAGTTACATCAATGATTTCAGTAACTTCAATTCCGCTATTGTGTAAAGAACGTATTGCTGACTCTCTACCATTTCCAGGTCCTTTAACGTATACTTTCACTTTCTTAAGACCTGCTTCTTTAGCAGGGCCAGAAGCGTCTTCTGCCGCTAATTGAGCTGCATAAGGCGTATTCTTTTTAGAACCTCTAAAACCCATTTTTCCAGCTGATGACCATGAGATCACGTCGCCTTTTTTATTGGTTAATGAGATGATAATGTTATTAAAAGAAGCAGTTACATGTGCTTCTCCCGTAGATTCTACGATAACTTTACGTTTTTTAGTACTTGACTTTGCCATATTACTAATTATTATTTAGTTACTTTTTTCTTGTTAGCAACTGTTTTTCTTCTACCTTTTCTAGTTCTTGAATTGTTCTTCGTACGTTGTCCACGTAAAGGAAGACCCGCTCTATGGCGAATTCCTCTGTAGCAACCAATATCCATTAAACGTTTAATGTTTAATTGAATTTCGGAACGAAGTTCTCCTTCAATTTTAAAAGTTCCAACGGCATCACGAACATTCCCGATCTCTTCATCGGTCCAGTCGGACACTTTAGTACTTTCATCAACTTTTGCTTCTGCTAATATTTCTTTAGCTCTACTTCTACCTATTCCATAGATATAAGTTAAAGAGATTACTCCTCTTTTTTGTTTTGGGATGTCTACCCCTGCAATTCTAGCCATAATTAACCTTGTCTTTGTTTGAACCTAGGATTCTTTTTGTTTATCACGTAAAGTCTACCTTTTCTACGCACGATTTTACAATCTGCGCTTCTCTTTTTTACTGATGCTCTTACTTTCATCTTTACTTCTTGTTAGTATCTATAAGTTATTCTTGCCTTAGATAAATCGTAAGGACTCATTTCCAATTTTACTTTATCACCTGGTAATAATTTGATATAGTGCATACGCATCTTACCAGAGATATGGGCGGTCACAACGTGACCATTTTCTAATTCTACTCGGAACATCGCATTTGATAATGATTCGATGATACTTCCGTCTTGTTCTATTGCTGCTTGTTTTGCCATGTATTTATATTGAGCCTATTGAACTGCTTTTCTATTTTTACCTGTTTTCATCAAGCCATCATAGTGTTTATTCAACAAGTATGAATTTACTTGCTGCATAGTGTCGATTGCAACTCCCACCATAATTAATAATGAAGTTCCTCCAAAGAATAATGCCCATCCTGGTTGGATATCCATCAATCGAACTATAATCGCTGGAAACACAGCAATTAAGGCGAGAAACATAGAACCCGGTAGGGTGATTTGTGACATTATTTTATCGAGGTATTCAGAGGTTTCCGAGCCAGGTCGAATTCCAGGAATAAACCCTCCACTACGTTTTAAATCATCGGCCATCTTATTTGTTGGTACCGTGATTGCTGTATAGAAATAAGTAAAGATGATGATCAAGAATGCAAATACAATATTGTACCACAATCCAAACATACTATTTCCACCAAAATTTGCTACGAGCCACTGACCTACTAAAGAATCCTTCATAATATCAAGTCCACCTAACAACCCTGGTACAAACATAATTGCTTGTGCAAAGATAATTGGCATCACTCCAGAAGCATTGAGCTTTAATGGAATGTATTGTCTTGATCCCATGATGTTTTTTTCATAGCCACCAGAAGCAGTTCGTCTTGCATATTGAACTGCAATTTTCCTTACAGCCATGACTAACATTATAGAGGCTAAGATAATCACAAACCATATGACAAGTTCGATTAATATTTTAATTAACCCCCCTTGAGATTGATTCACTGCTGAATCAAATTCTTGAGCGAATGATAAAGGCATGGTTGCAATAATACCAACCATAATTAATAAAGAGATTCCGTTACCAATTCCTTTATCCGTAATCTTTTCTCCTAACCACATCGCAAATACACACCCAGTGACTAGGATGACTATTGACGAGAAGTAAAATACGCCACCTTGACCTAATGTAAATGCTGCAGTTCCTCCCATTAAAGCAGGAAGACTTGCTAGGTATGCTGGTGCTTGTACTAAACAAATTCCGATGGTTAACCAACGTGTGATTTGAGTAATTTTCTTTTGACCACTAGCCCCTTCTTTTTGAAGTTTCTGCAAATAGGGAATCGCGATACCCATCAACTGCACAACAATAGAGGCAGAGATATAAGGCATGATCCCTAAAGCGAAAACAGATGCTTTCGCAAATGCTCCACCTGTAAATGCATTTAAGAGTCCAAGAAGTCCTGAATCGGTTTTGGATGCTAATGATCCTAACTGTGATGCGTCTATTCCTGGAAGCACAACTTGTGCTCCAAAACGATATACTAGTAACAGGCCTAAAGTTAGAAGAATTCTATCTTTAAGTTCTGTGATTTTCCAAACGTTTTTTAGTGTCTCTATAAATTTCATCTTATGGGGTGTTATAGTGTTACAACTTCACCTCCAGCAGCTTCGATGGCCGCTTTTGCTGTTGCTGTGAATTTATGAGCTGAAACTTTTAACTTTGCTTTCAACTCGCCTCTTCCTAAAATTTTAATCAATTCGTGTTTACGTCCTAAACGTAATTCAACGATTGTTTCAAAATCTAATTCAGAACTAATTTTCTTTTCGTCTACTAACAGTTGAAGTGTATCAAGGTTAATTCCTTGGTAATCTTTACGATTAATATTGGTGAAACCAAACTTAGGTACACGTCTTTGAAGTGGCATTTGACCTCCTTCAAAACCTACTTTTCTAGAGTAACCAGAACGTGACTTTGCTCCTTTGTGACCACGAGTTGCCGTACCACCTTTACCAGAACCTTGTCCTCTACCAACTCTTTTACCTTGACTTTTAACTGAACCTGCAGCAGGTTGTAAATTACTTAAATTCATTTTTCAGTATATTTTAAGCTTCTTGTACAGAAACTAAATG
>Ga0209197_1001031_pt1 | contig 18143 bp, 24 predicted proteins | sample COGITO_mtgs_1105_4_FD_184802 | JGI IMG/M metagenome (GOLD analysis project Ga0209197, IMG submission 184802) | Pelagic marine microbial communities from North Sea - COGITO_mtgs_110512 (SPAdes) (version 2) | ecosystem: Environmental > Aquatic > Marine > Epipelagic ... | reverse complement strand
AAATGTAGTAACACTGAAATTATCTGTGCCTTCGTCTAAATATGTATTAAAACAATCTCTGTTATTTGAAATGTCATTTCTTTTGCATTCATAAAAACCATTAACGGTATTCATAAAGCTTTCGTAATTCTTGGCATTCTTAATATTTCCATTTTTATCTAAACAAACATCATTTGAGTTGGATACACCTTGAAAAATGGCTTTATTTCTTTTATTCTTTATTCTTTCACTTTGAGATAAAGGTTCGAAACTCTTTGTAAACATTGAATTCATTTATATTTAATTTATATATTATATGTTGCTCTCACAACATATAATATATAAATTAAATATGGGGTTCATAAGGGGTGTCCCCTTAAGGGTTCATAAGGGGTGTCCCCTTAAAGTTGAATCTTAATTCTCCAGACGTGACCATCAAACATAGTGCTGTCACCTGTTCCCAAAGTCACACCATCTACGGTCATATCACTATGTAAATCGGTTCCGGTCATAAGAACATTTGGAACAGTATCACCTACTCCACCAGCATATGTATCATATCCATTACCTGAAACCAAGTTTTCAGCAGTGGCGGAAGACTGATAAACCTTCGCAGCATTTTGATGTGCAATCCATCTATGTCGAGGTTGATAAAACATTTCTTGCACTTTTTTGCTTGAAAACCCATGACTTCCCTGTCCAACACCACTAAGGTCATTATTACCGTAAGCAATAACATTTGTATAATCGCTAATATTATTAGAATCACAATTTAATTTAACTCTTGGTCTAAAGTAAAAAGACAATGTATCTCCTTGTCTAAATGGTAATCTTCTAGGGATGTTGTAACTGGAATCAAAAATGGTAGGATGCCCTGAATCAAAATCATCACCACCTGTTAAAATATTTCCACTAACATCAAGTCCGACATCATTCATCGACATATCAAATCTTGATGTATCTGCGGCCAAAAGACCGGCATATAATGATTGCAAAATAGCATTTCGAATACCCTTTGTTTTAAGGGTTGGTTCAAAAATATCATATTCACTATTAGAACCATGTGTAGTAACAATATTAACACTACTAATGTCAACTTTACCAGCATTACCACTACCATGTGCAGTGTATAATTCAGGATTATTTTTTAACAATCTTTCCTTAAGTTGTTCGCCAGTATTTGCATTTGAAATATCTCTAATAATTTGACTTTCATTTGCTAAAAATCCTTGAGCAAATGGATGCCCCATAAGATGTGTAGACAGTAATCGAATAAGAGTTCTACCAAAAGATGTGCCTGTCCCGTCGGTAATACCTTTGGTATGATAATTTTGTCCTGTGACGTCATAACCTGTATTATTTGTAGGATTAGGACCATCGCTTCTCCCCAAAGAATCAAAGTTGGCGGAATAATTTGGCAGCGGGATACCGGGGGGTTTATATTTGACCCACCAATTGTCAATAAGATTACCAGACCCATCTGTTGTTTGGAGAGAAGGTTGTATAAGTTTTGAATTTTCTCCTAAAATTTTCGAAGAAATAATATTTGCTAAAGTTGTTGCCAAATCAGTAGAGTCACTTGTATAAAAAAGAACACCGCTAGCATCGTTTTCGGCCGCGTCACCATATAAAATTTTCTTAAATTCATCAATTAATCCTGCACTGGAATCGCCATATAATTGGAATTTTAAATGAGAATCGAAAACATCTATTGCAGAAACGGCTTCACTATAAATAATTCCACCAGCGGATATATCAAACAATAAAGGAATATTAATATTAACCATTACTAATACATATAAAAAATATATTTTTTAATAATATATTATTAAAAAAAATATATTTTTTAATAATATATTTTTTAATATTTAAGTCATTATAACTTTTACTTTCCAGCAATGGCCATCAAAAACAGTTCCAGTACCGACTTCACCAGCATAACCTGCCTCACCTGAAGATTTGCCTAGAACGAGGTCAGTTCCTGTCATGGTAATTGCAGGTAAATTCGTTTGACCTGTATCAGCATAAGTATCAATATGATTTCCGGCATCAAATGCGGCAGCTGGTGTAGTTGCTGCACCATGTGTTACATGCGCAGCGTCAGAATGAGCAATCCATCTGTGTCTTGGATTAAAGAACATATTCGTAATTGTTGATGTAGTAGCCGTACCAGCTGCACCTTGACCGACACCACTAAGGTCGTCATTACCATATTCAGCACCGGAACCACCTACCGATTCATCAATTCCAAGTCTAACACGTGGTCTAAAGTAAAATGAAATAGAATCGTTGGCACGGAATGGTAATGTTCTTGGACGACATTGGGATGGGTCGAGATTACCATAATCAAAATCAGTACCACCGCTTACATCAGCACCACTTACATCAGCGCCTGCATCATTGCCCGAAAGGTCAAATCTTTCAGGTGCAGTTCCCAAAAGAGCTTCGTAAATACTCTGTAAGATTTGATTTCTAATACCGGCAGATTTTTGTGCTTTGTATCTTGTTCCATCAGCAGTTGCAGTTGCAATATTATTGGGCACTTTATTGCTACCATCCATAGTAAAACCATCGGCAAACATAGTAATATCGTTTTTCAATAATCTGGTTGAAAGTTGTGAAGTAATATTAGTATTGGAAATATCAGAAATAATTGAACTTTCGTTTGCAATGAAAGACTGTGCAAATGGGTGTCCCATGAGATGGGTTGCCAAAAGACGAATCATAATACGTCCAAAAGATGAACCACCTGCATCAACGAGAGCGGAAGTGTAATATTTTTGCGTGGTGTCGTTTGATGCCACTGCTTCTTTCGTTGTTTTACCATAGTTAGGTAAGGGAATACCCGGTGTCATGTATCTCGCCTTGTGGGAATCATCAGTACCAGTATTACCACTGGCATCTGAAGTCCCGGTAGCCGAAGGCTGAATAAGAGTAGCATCGCTTCCTAAAATGGCGTAAGAAATTTGAGCACCCATCGAAGTACTTAAGTTATCGGTGGTGGAATAGAAAAGAACACCACTGACATCATTTTCAGAAGGGTCAGCATACATAATTTTCTTAAATTCATCAACAAGAGCAGTTCCACTGTTACCGGTAACTTCAAAATTTAAATGAGCATCAAACAAATCAGTGTCGGTAACGGTTTCACCAAAAACAATACCTCCAGCAGAGATATCAAATAATAACGGAATTTGTAAATCAACTTTCATCTTATAATTATACTAAATATAATTTTTTATTCCAAACTTTTAAAAAAAGTTTATCAAAAACAAACTTTTAAAAAAAGTTTATCAAAAACAAACTTTTAAAAAAAGTTTATCAAAAACAAACTTTTAAAAAAAGTTTATCAAAAACAAACTTTTAAAAAAAGTTTTTGTTAAACTTTTTTTAAAAGTTATAGTAAGATAAAATAAATCTTCCACAAACTATCTTTAATGAAGAATTTATTTTTAATAGATTTGAAATTATTTGCTAAATTATCACTTGGTGAATGTATGTCTAATTCAGGTTTCTTAAAAAAAATAGAAACCTCTAAAACATCACCCTTTTCAAATAAATTATTTTCCAAATTATTTTCTAAATTATTTTCTAAATTATTTTCTAAATTATTTTCTAAATTATTTTCTAAATTTTTACGTGATTCAAATATTTTATAAAATTCCTTAAGTATTTTTCTCTCCTGAAGAACCTTAATAATCTGTTTTGGGATATATGAAATTTTTTTTTTTATTTCTGCTAAATTTTGGAAACCATGGAAAGCAACATGAGAACCAAATAATTGTTGCGCCATATATTGAAAATAATAAGTTTCTAAATCACCTGGGATAAGAGGTTCATTTGTAAAACTATTGCCTGTAAAATTCAATGTTCCCTTTAAAGATTTCTGCAAATCACAGCATATTTCACCGAAATATGGGTAATTTATATCAATAATTTTACGCACTTTATTTAAACGAAAACATTTATTCCAATTTTCCAGAGACAATATTTCCAAACATTCTAAATGATAAACATTTAATTCATCTTTTTTTACTTCCATTTTATCACCATTATTATTTAAACAATACCAATCACCACCTGAAACACAACAGGAACCACCATTAAATTTTTCAAATTCATCATCGTAATTTATCTTAAAAATTCTTCCATATTTATTTACACCATTAGTAACACTATCATTATCCAAATTACTATTCATATATTTTACTTTTCATATAATATATCGAATTCTAACCCAAAAGAGAAATCACTATATCCTTGTCTTACTTCAATACCATATTCATCCATCAAAGTAAAATGCAATTTATCTATTTTAACAGGACCAAAATATTCTCTACTTTTTCGAATATTATCTGAACCATCATCGTATACAACTACAAATTTACCTTGTCGCAACGGTATTCGCGCCATAATATTCCTATTCATAAAAGAGTTTTCATAAACAATACTAACGTTTTCACAAACATTTGTTCTATAGTCGTCTATACAGAAGAACAATACTTTTTGACCACCCAAATCAATAGGTGCCTCACTAATATACGTAGTCGAACCTGAATATTTTACTTGTCTAAAACCTAGTTTCCAACCAAGATTTTTAGTTATCGGTATATTTGGCTCAACAGTGTTAGTGAAATCCAGGTCAAAAGTAGCATCAGCATCTAAATCACCGGCAATACCAGAACCAGAAATATCAGTGCTAATGACGGTACGACCTGTTTTTGTATCAATACTAAACACAATTTTGTCATCAATAATAAAATTATTCAAGGCGGCGGTTATAGTATTTGATTGGTAATTTCCAGATGGAAGTTTATATTTTGCTTCCCAACCTATTGTAGTATCACCATCTGCGCTATTGAGAGTTGTTGGTTCGCCAGTTGCCGTTCCTGTATTTGAACCATCACCCGTTCCAGTCTGTCCACCTACGCCACCAACTTTACGACCAACCTGTTTTATATCATATTTTACTCTCCTCTCTTCCGCTGCAGTATATCCAACATCATTTATATCTTCATTTCCAACACCACCAAAATCAGTATTATTATCAGGGTGATAAATGACAGAAAACTCATTGGTGCCTAAAGTAGCGTCAATATCATAAACAACATTGGGAAACTCAAGTGAAATGAGTCTCATAGCAATTACATTTTTCAGTGGGGTTGCCAATACCATTTTAAAATTAGCGGGTGAAGATTTAAAATAATTTGGCCTAAACTTGGTATCAAAACTTAATTGTCTTTTTACAATATTTCTTCTGTATGTATTAACAGATACCATTTCCCCGCCTCCACCGCCTCCACCGCCTCCACCGCCTCCACCTCTACCATCGTTGACTTTAACATTGGCTAATAATTTACTGGGGTCTATTTTTTTCTTATCCATTACATAATTATCAACTTTGACATTATATTTATAAACTAAAAAAAACTCGAGAGCTTTTAAAAAACTTTCAAACTTATCTTTCATCTCACTGGAGAGATTTTCATCTTCACGTAATTTTTGAATAACACTATTTGTCTTTTTTTTAACAGAAAAATAATTTAAATTACTTGGGTCACCACTAATATTTAATATGTTCATCATGTCATTAATATCATAATTTCTTATGTCAAAATCAAATTTAGCAGAGGTGCCAAATTGAAATTTTTGTTCAATATCAGCCAATTCAGACATATTCTTTAATAATATAAACAAACAACATTTTATATTTTTATTTTTTAATAAGTTTTTTATTTTTTAATAAGTTTTTTATTTTTTAATAAGTTTTTTATTTTTTAATAAGTTTTTTAATAAAAAACTTATTAAAAAATAAAAAACTTATTAAAAAATAAATAATTTTTTAGTTTTGTCGAACTTTTCCCAAAAGTTCATGTTTTGTCGAACTTTTCCCAAAAGTTCATGTTTTGTCGAACTTTTCCCAAAAGTTCATGTTTTGTCGAACTTTTCCCAAAAGTTCTTAATTGCCATTTTTTTCATTGAACATAGACATTTCAGAAGTATATCTTTGTTTATCCTTTTCAGCCAAATCTAAATATTTCTTTTTAGATTCTTCAGTAACAGTTTTCCAAATACTGGCTACCTCTTTCGCAACATCACCCATATTAATTTTACCATCACCGCCTTTCTTCTCTTTCTTTTTAGCGGCGGTTCTATGTTTTTTAATGACACCGCCTCTCTCGTCATCGCAAAAGTAAAAGTATGCTGAACGAGCTCTCTTCGGTCTGTTTGGGTCCTTAAAAGCTTTCATTTTTAACTTTTGACCTAAAAACTTTTCCATCATTTCTGCGATTTTTTCGGGTTGTCCAAGTTGAACACAGAGCTGTTGTAAAAGAGACTTATGAGATTCAAACCAAACATCATTGATGTTTACAGTATTATTATGAAATAAAGGGGAATAAGTTGTTAATTTTGAGTTCATTATACTAAAATTCTTGGTTTGTTCTTAAGCTTTTTTATTAAATATATATTTTTACATTAAAAATTTATATGATTTAATAAAAGTCAATTTAATGTTTTAAATTTTTTAATAAAAAAATTTAAAACATTACCAAAAGAACATTTCATAATGATATTCTTCTACTGCCCCGGAAGCATAATGACAGGAATGGCAAAAATTACCATAACTTTTTTTATGAAAATTCTCTCCAAGAATAGTTTTACAAACCAAACAGTTATGTTTTAAAAAATTAACATATTTAATATTTTTTACAGCGTTTATTTTTCGAAGATATAATTGTTTTACAACATTAAACATTATATAAATTGATTTTACATATTTTTATATATTTTTTTACCAAAAAATATATAAAAATATATAAAAATATATAAAAATATATAAAAATATATAAATGGAATCACCGGAATATAACACAATAAATGAAGAAAATCAGTATGAATTTATATTATGGTGTAATGAATTAAAACCACCAACAATTAATGTAGATAAATTTAACATAATTCTTCAAATCAATATAGATAAATGGATTTTTGAAAATAATATTACTTGGCAATATGCATATGGAAACACCCTTGATACATTAAAAGCACAACAAGAAATAGAAAATACAATACAAAATACAACACAAGAAACACAAGAAACAACACAAAAACCTATTGATAAAGTAAAGCGCCGGGAGTTATTTGCAAAAATGGCAGAACAACGACAAAATAGGCATAAAAAAAAGTAGATATAACATTACCAACATTTCCAACATTGCCACCATTTTTTAGTAAATTTCAAACTTCTAGTTCCGCATTGGATACATTTCATCTTATAATAACTATTTTTTTTTGAAAAATTTTTATAACATTTGTAATGAACAAACTTTGAACAAATACTACATTTCACAATTGGCGATAAACCCCTCACATCATAACATATTAAACAGTCGTCATCGCGTGAAATATCATCTTCATTCAATGAATCACCTATAAGATAGTTTCGAAGGCTATTTTTTTTATATATTTTATCATTGTTTTTGTCGTTATTTTTCCTATACTCATCGACATTTCTAATAATTTCATTTTTAATTAAAACATCATTCATATATATATATTATATTAATTACGTCTCCGTGGCAAACGAATTCTGTTTTTAAAACTCATTTCTTTATTAATTTTAATTTCTTCATTTTGTATATGTTTTTTTAGAAATTTGAATTTTTTTTCATTTAATATTTCGTTTTCAAAAAAACATCCATTTTTTTCTGTTCTTCTTTTTTTTTCCAAATTTAATTTTTTCCTTAATTTTTTAATTCTTTCAATTGCAGCTTCTGCAAATGTTTTTTTTATTTTTCTTCTTGATATTTGACGAGTCAACCTTAATGGGGCAACTTTATTTGTCTTTTTCTTCTTTTTCTTCTTTTGTTCCAAAAAAAAGTTTGGATAAACAATAAGACGTTTTGTCATATTTGAGGACATGATATTGTTATTAATAGAAAAAACGGTAATAATATTCAATTTATATTTGGAACAATCCAAGTTAGAAATAGAACAAATTCATTCGTCTTTATCATAGACCAAATCTTCATTAGTTTCATATCCATCATAATTTGTTAAAGACTCCAACAATTTCTTAAAATCTTATTCCGTATTTTAAGAAATAGTGTAAGAAATATCATAAAAATACATTGTAATCCATAAATTATTAAAACTATAATAACAAACCAATTAATGATTGCATTAACTTGGTGATAAAATAAAGTTTCCGCCATCGTTATAAAAAAAATATAACATTACGAAAAATATTTCAATTTAACAATTTATAGTTTCAAATTTTTTTTAATAGTCTCACCGTTTACATTTGTTTAGTTGGCATACTTTCATTAGTGTCGTCGACAGCAAGGTCGTCGGCATCGTCGGCATCGGCAGAATCGTCGGCATCGGCAGAATCGTCGGCATCGGCAGAATCGTCGGCATCGTCAGCGGCAGGATCGTAATCAGAATCGTCAGCGGCAGGATCGTAATCAGAATCGTCAGCGGCAGAATCGTAATGTTCAATGTTTCTACGAACGTGATTGAAATTGCTACGGTCAAATTGTTCAAATCTTTTAGATTCAAAGAAACAAATCCACGAGAATAAATTTAAATCTCCATTTAAGATGCAAACAGTAATCAAACCCAAATCAACGGATAATTGAGTTTTTAAGTCCCAAGCAACAAGGTTTCCAGAAATTAATCCAAAAACGGGAATTGTATGAATTGTATAATAAATGACATCTTTTGTTTCCAATCCAATTTTAAGTTCTGACATTGCATTGTATGACCAGAGAATTTGTCCAATCATAAAAACAAACAATGCGTCATAATAAAAACAGACACCACCACCCTCATCATAAGAAGTGCAGAGAGGACTTCCTGATGAAAATACAGTTAAATCTTTATATTTTGATACATTATCCAAGAAATGATAACCTAGGAAACAGAATACAAACGTAGAAAATACATTTTTTTTCCAATTACCGATGTTTTTAATAAAACTAATTAACAACAACCAAATGCTAATAATTTCAAGAAACAGGATAGACATTATTATTTATAATGACAAATAATATAAAAAAAAATATCAATTTAAAATACAATATACATTTAATACAATATACATTTAATACAATATACATTTAATACAATATACATTTAATACAATTTATATACAATTTTCAACTATATTAGAACAGAATTATTTTGTTCGTTATTTGGATTAACAATATCACCATTTTGTTGGATAATCGAAAAGATTATATTATTTATTTCATCAAAATCATCAATCAAGTCAGGCATTTCTTCGTCTTCTTCATCTTCTTCATCTGTTTCTTCATTGTCATCGTATTCATTGTCATCGTATTCATTGTCATCGTATTCTTCGACGTCGGTTTCTTCATCTTCTGTTTCTTCGGTTTCTTCATCTTCTGTTTCTTCGGTTTCTTCACCATCGTATTCTTCGTCATCAGCGCTATCCAGGTCGGGCATGTCATCAGCGCTATCCAGGTCGGGCATGTCATCAGCGCTATCCAGGTCGGACATGTCATCGGCGCTCACTAAATCGATAATATTATCATTTTGTTGGTGAACATTATTAACAGAAACGGTCAGCATTTCTTCGCATTTCGTAATAACAAAATTATTCGAAACAACAACATCGTTTTCGTCTCCAATGTTTGTATCTTCAACAAATTCACATATATCAACCATCCCATTTTTATAATAGGCTATGCAAGATTCAGCAGCAGCTAGTTTTCTTCTCAACATAGCAATGGTTCTTGCGTCACTTCGAGATGTTACGTAGCTTGGAGACATTTTTTTTGAAATTAGTTTTTAAAATTTATATTTTTGGAATACTTATCTGCTTTTACATAAAAAAAATATTCAATTTATATTTTAAAATTATCTTTTTAGTTCATCGATATCTCTTTGTTGCTTCTCCATTATTCCTATCATTGTTCTGAATAATGGAACAAAATCACTATAAATTTTTATATCATCTGGTATTTTTATTAATCCAGTGGGTCTCCCACAAAATGAACTGATGCTATGTATCCTTTCTTCAATCGAAAAACCTTCATTCATCCATTCATCTATTTTACTTAAATTATCTTTGAATTTCTCCAATGTAATAAGGTTTTTAGATCTCCCATTCCTTGCCGATTCAATTTCTTGAATTTCTTTTCTCGTGAAATTATGTTTACCAAATCTGTATACAAGTATACGATTGTCAGGCATTAAATCACCTTTAAAATTTTCAGCAAGGGCATCAACTTGAACTTCCATTTTGGTTAAGGTTCCATCCAGTTTCATTCTTCTCTTTTTCTCAATTTCCAGTTCAAGTTGTTCTTCGAGAACTCGTCGTTCTTCTTTCAGTTTGATTTCATTTGATTTTAAAGCTTCAAGTTTGTCAAGTATATGTGAAGACATTTTTTTTTGAAATTAGTTTTATTTGGAATACTTATCAGCTTTTAAATAAAAAAAATATTCAATTTATTATCTTTTTAACTTACCTGTGAGAACTTACCTGTAAATACGAACTTACCTGTAAATACGAACTAATCTATAACCAGCAGTGGCTGTTATACCACGCCGGGCATTTCGACCATTACAAAGGTCAGTACAGGTTATTTCACCTGCACATATCCCAATAAGTAATATAATTACGAAAATAAAGGTTATCATTAGCATGAAAGATTTACATATCACAAATTCTTCACAAATGGCGATACCTACACCAATCATTAAATCTGCAGCAATTTCGGCTGCAATATTATCATCGTCGTCTTTAGCAACTGTTTTAGTAATGAAAAATCCCAAAAAGAACACCATAAATAATGAGGATACAATTGATTTTTTACTGAACATTTTGATTAACTTTTGATTAACTTTTGTTTGCTTTTGAATTTGGGTCAAATATATAGAAAAATATCAATTTAATTCGTTGTTCTTGTTTATGAGCTCTTTCATTTTTATTAAATCCTCACTTGGTATTTTTTGTTTGATTATTTCATTTAAATCATAAATTTTGTAACCATTATTTTTTGAATGAAATTCTCTCCAAGATTCACAAAGCTTCGAATATAAATATTGATATCTAAAAATTTTATAAGTTATCGCAACAGTTTCGTCCATATTTTCTACACAATGCCACCAATTTTTCGGTATAAAAATCCCGTCGCCAGAATTTAATATATAAGTCTCGATTTTAACATCCTTGAATTTGGGATATTTCTGATAATCTACATTTTTGAAATCTATTTCGCTCCATCTGGCAGCGTTAGTGAATATTTTTTTTTCATACATATTTTCATTAAATTTTGGTGATGCAAAATGTATTTTTTTTTTACCTTCGATGACATATAAATAAGATAAATCATCAATGTCTGTATGCCACCCTGTTGTCGAACCTTTACCACCCAACCAAAAAGAACAATCCTTGGATAAAACATTGGAATAATTATCAAATAATTTATCAAATTCTTTCATAACAACATTTTTAATACCTATAATATTTAAAAAATCATATTCATCCTCACTTTTAAAATACCATTCCGTATCATCATTCATAATTTTACAAAATTCATGAATCTTCATTTTTTTAATATTGCCATCCATATCAATATCTTTAGAGTTAGAATGACTAACATAAATATCTACCAATCCATAATTTTTTATCAAATTTTTTATATTATATTTTTTTAAATTTTGAATATTCAAATCTTTATAAATTATAGGTTTCTCAATTTTATTATATAAAAACATGAAACAAAGAAAAAAAATCAATAAAAAAATCAATAAAAAAAACAAAAAAACAAACAAAAAAAATAAATAAGCAATCATGACTAAAATGAAAGAATAATAAAATAACAAATATATAACTTAAAAATTTTAAATTTTTCCATCTAATATATAAATGAAATTTATCAAGTTATTAATAATTTGTTGTATAATATTGTTTGTCTCTCGTAAAAAATATATTGAAAATTTAGTTTCTTCTATAAGTGGAAAGGTTATAAAAGGGGATGGCACATCGCGCAACTATGGTTATCGCACAGCAAATATGAAATTAAAAAAACCGATGGAATGTGGTGTTTTTAATGGTATGTCGCAGCATGGGAAAACAACAATATTGAGCAACGGGACAAATTATGTAGAATGTCATATACATGATTTTAATAAAGATATTTATGGTAAAACATTGAAAATAAAAAATATAGACTACATCGATGAAAACGACAAATATAAAGATTGTTTATGGGCAAAGCAATGGATATAATTATTCTGGCATGCGTTTATTTTCCTTTTGAAATTGCTTCATGGCTTCACGTTTTTTGTTTTGAACTTGCATACAATATTGGTCAAGGCTTAATGTCCCGGAATCAAGACCTTCATCCCTCGCTCCCAGTCCAGCAGTAATATATTTGAAAACTTTTACTCTTTTCTTTTGGCCTATTCTATGAGCTCTGGCAATAGCTTGGTCTTCAACAGCTGGATTCCAATGCGGACTTGTGAAAAACACAGAAGAGAATTGTTGTAAGTTTAATCCTTCGCAACAACTTTGCACCTGCACCATCAAAACATCTGGCGTTAATGTCGGTATTAATTTACGGTCTTTTGCCGATGTTTTTCCATTCAGCATTTTTACTTCGAGATTTTCTTTTAATATTTTATTTATAATTTCCATTTCTTGAACATAATGACAAAACACGAGAGAATTATGACCTTCATTTTTCTCTTTAATAATTTGTTCGCAAATCATGCGAATCTTCGTATTCGTATTATTTTTCAAATTTTCACATTTTGAGGGAATAGTTCCGATTGTTTTCAATTTATCGAAATAATCAGTAATAATTCCCGGATAAACACAGGCTTGACGAGCTCTGGTAAGCATCGGTAATTGTGATTCGCCTCCCAAAAACCCCATAACTTCATTTACATTTTCAACAGTGACATTTGTAAATCCCAATTTAGAATGAATTTCACGCAATAATTCTTTTTCTTCTTTCGAATCATAATCAATGATTCTAACAATTTGCTCTTCGAATGGTTTCAATTTCAAACCGACATCTTTTTTCGACCGCATCATAACATACGGTTTCAAAATTTTAACAACATCTGCTGGATTTTCACGCATTTCATCCCAAATACCAATTAACTTGCAGAGCGAAATTAAATCTTTTTCGGAATTTTGAATTGGTGTTCCAGTCATAAACCATTGACAATCACTTTTCAAATTAGCAGCCCCTTTATGTTTATTACTTTTTTCGTTCCTCAAATGATGCGCCTCGTCATACATGACGCGGTCCCATTTAACATCCCATAATGGTGAGCTCCATTTTCCGGGAAGACTCCCATTTCTACTTTGTTTATTTTTCCTTGTAGAAATCATTCCATAAGTAGTAAGAACTATATAATGTTTTTTGATTTCTTCAATAGGTGTCCTTGCAGAATGCCCCCGAAATACAAATGGATGAAAACCGAGCCATTTGTAAATAAGTTCATCCCATTGATTCAACAGAGCAGATGGAACAACAATCAATGTATTTTTTTTGAAATTACCGACCCATGTCCCAAGCATCATAATCGTCTTGCCCAGACCCATCTCATCTGCAATTAAACCAGATTTACCAGTTGGAACACATAGACCGGGTGATTTTTCATAGAAGCCCAGCTCCTTGAGAATAGCCCAGCGAATTGCTTCTTGTTGGTAAGATTTTTCATGAATTCCAAAAAGTTTCATCCATTTTTTCACGGCGACAATACCTTTTTCACATTTTTGAATAGTAGACATTTTGTAAAATAGTTTATAGGTTTTCTTATAAAAAGAAGGTGAGTTACAATAATAAAAAAAAGGCTTTATATGTTCAATTTAATATATTTATTTTGCTTTTGAAGCAAACCAGGTTATAAGCCCAACTGCGGCGCCTGTCCAAATGGTGATGTAATGTTTTGATAATTCATACTGTGCATAGTTTATAAATTGGCAAAATGGTGAGCCAAGGGTGAATACATTAGTTATAATACCGATGAATGAACTGGAAATGCAATTGGAGACATAAATTTGAATGCAAATCCAGTGCAGTGTTGATGTTAGGAGAATAATTCCCAAAAACTTCGCTACTAATCCGGTATATTCTTTAATTTTTTCTGACAACATTGTTTAGATATATTAAATTGGAATCTAATTGAAAATTCAATTTAATACTGGCAATGTAGAGTTGAAACATTTTTTTTTTTTCCTCGATAATTTTTTCTCTGTATTTTTTCAATAGAAGTTTCGAGAAACTATCGGTCAATCCTTCAATTGCATTTGAAATATTTTGAACATCACAACAAAGACTTTCATATTTAAAAGTCAGTTCTTCATTAGAACAAGGCATTAGTAAACGACCTCTCTCATCCCGTCCTGCCGGTAGTGGGATTTTCTTTTTTCTCGGAGCGTTCTGTTTGTCTGGCACCCGCCTTGAGATACACGTTGTTGTTTCTGCAGATTCTTTTAATGATGACTGAACCCAGTCACCGACATACTTCCACCCGTCGCCGTTTTTTTCGACTTGACGCCTGAAAAGCACTCTGCCAGAATCGGTATTTTTCCAGTTGTAGGTATATTTCTTTGTATTTTGAGAGTTCATTTTAGTATATGAGATTCCCGGTATGACTGATAATGAAAAAAAGAAATTAAATTCAATTTAACAAATTTAATTTCATAAATTTCATAAATTTCATAAATTTCATAAATTTCATTCAACCATTACCAGTTAGGTATTATAATAAATAATGTTAATTTTTCATTTTCCACTAGCCCAGTTAGTGGCTCATTGTTTTTCAAATTTTTCCCGAAAGTAGCAAGTCGAAGAACAGAATTGGTATTTTCTAAATACTTAATGTGATTAATCAACTCTTTTTTGACGTCGAGAATCGTGCCAGATTTTGGAATTTCCAGTCTCATTTCAACTTTCTTACTATAATCAATTTCACCACCTTTACCCATTTCATAGAACTCGTCGATATGTTGATTGCCACCATGCCATACATCAACGGCATAATGTTCTTCTGGTTCAACACTTGTGAATAAATTAGTAAAATAATTGTATAACGAAACGAAAACTGACATGATTTTTTTGGATTTGTTACTTTTTTTGGACTTGGTATTTTTGGATACTGAATATGTATTTGGTAAAAAAAAAATCAATTTAATAAAAAATTACCGGTTCAAAAGAAAATGATTTAGAAATTTAAAAACACAAAAGCTGAAGAAAACTGTTTCCTCAAATATTAAAATAATATTTATATATATAATGTACCTGGATAAGGTTCCCCCCCCCCCCACCACCACTCCAACCTCTGTCTCACTGCCGACGACGGAGGAGTTGGAGAAGATGCTCCTCCGTCGTCGGCAGATGTTCCTGCAACGGCAGACGGAATCGTGGGAAAAAAAGCAGGAGGAGTTTGAGGAAATACGGCAAGCACATGAGCGGAAGGTCGCCCAAAAATTTGGGATTGAGCCTGGAGAAATGGTGAAATTTCAAACATTGAAACCACACAAGTATAATATAATGAAGTATGGAAATCGGCAAACCCCTGCATCCGAGTTCGAAGTAGATGAAAATCATGTTAATGGTCGGAAAGGGGAGGTCAAACTTTCTTGGGATCCGTCCACCATTATCAAGGACGAGAAAGCCCTGTTTAGTATTGAGTTCCCGTATGTTGACGAGACTCTAATTTTGACCACTGACGATGAGGGCTTTTTTTCACTGGAAAAACTGGAAGAAGAGGAAGAGAGGAAGATAAAGAGAGAAAGGATGAACAGGATAAAAAGAGAAGAAGCTGCCGTAGTGGCAGCAGCGGCAGCGAAAAGCAAACAAAGCAGGATAAAAAGAGAAGAAGCTGCCGTAGTGGCAGCAGCGGCAGCGAAAAGCAAACAAAGCAGGAAGGAAAAAAAAGGTTTATTTGGAAGATTATTCGGGAAGAGAGAGAACAAAGTGAGTCCATTGACCACTGACGATGAGGGCTTTTTTTCACTGGAAAAACTGGAAGAGGAGGAGGAAGAGGAAGAAGAAGAGGAAGAGGAAAGACAAAGAAAAGAAGCTGCCGTAGTGGCAGCAGCGGCAGCGAAAAGCAAACAAAGCAGGAAGGAAAAAAAAGGTTTATTTGGAAGATTATTCGGGAAGAGAGAGAACAAAGTGAGTCCATCGAAAAAGGGGGGAGAGAAAAAAAGTAAAAAAAATTATAAAAAGAAAACAAAAAGAAAAAAGAGAAAGAAAAGCAAGAGAAGAAGCAAGAGAAGAAGCAAGAGAAGAAGCAAGAGAAGAAGCAAGAGAAGAAGCAAGAGAAGAAGCAAGAGAAGAAGCAAGAGAAGAAAGAAAACACAAAAGTGAAAGAAACATTGTTTCCTTAAATCTTAATTAAACGCATTTAAAAATATAATTATTTTTTAATAATTATGTTTCTTTGGATTACTTTAAAGTTGTGTACCATGTTTTAACAAAGTTAAGCCTCAAACTATATCAATTTTAATAAAAAATGTGCAGTTTATACTTTTATTTTCAAACATGCAAAAAAACACTTATGAAAATGCCCTGTGATTTTATGGACTGTCAGGTACGGTGCATCTCTATAACAACAAAGATGATCAAAACTATCTCTTAATTCGGTCATTAAAATATCAAGTTTTTTTTTGTGTGCAAGTTTCCAATTTGATATTCCTTCACAATATTCCTGGTCATCTGGTAAATACATTAATATAGAATTACATTTTTTTTTTACGAATAATTTCAAGGTCAAATTGGGACAGGTGAAATGTAATTTATAATTTTTGTCCTAATATACAATGGTAGTTTTTTTCCAGGCAAATAATTGTAGTATTCAATTGTTGATTCCTCACATTTTTTCTTCAGTTTCAAACAATTTTTTTTAAATGCAATTAGTTGTTCATTTTTTAAATAACAATCATATGTCATGTTCCGGGCTATTGCGGTCTTCTGGATAATTGTTTTATTCAATAACGGGATATAACTCTTCACCAGTTTAATGTAGATTACTCGAATATATTCTGTCCAAAACTTATCTTTTTCAGCAACATCATAAAGCCTTAAAATTTCCAAGAAATGACGACGTAAATCGGCACTGCTGTTATAAGCACTTTCTATCGTTGGTGATTTTGTTGGAATACCCCATTGAATCACTTTAACGTTGTGTGTCATGTTTTAACAGAGTTATGTTTCTAACAAACTATATCAATTTAATAAAAAATTCTGTTCATTTTGTTCATTTTATGTTCATTTTATGTTCATTTTGTTCATTTTATGTTCATTTTAGCAATAACGGAATGGGTGAGATAAAACTGACGATATAACTGCGAATATCGAGTGGAAGTTTGTTTCCCGGGAGATAATAATAATATTCTATAGTTAAATCTTCGCATTTTTTCTTGAAACTCAAAATATTATTCCTAAACTTTTTCATATAATCACACTCCATTTCGAGTCGCCACGAAAGAGTCCATATGTCTTGGTCAAATTTTGAAGCACCCCCTACAACCAGAGTGTTATGAAACCGTCCAATAGATTCCAAACGGTCTAAATGAACATAATCATTAATTTCTTTAATCAAAGCAGGGAGAAACTCGATTATTATTTTTGTGTATAAAGTATGCATAAATATGCACCAGTCATAGTCTTCACCTAACTCTTCGAAATTTCTTAAAATGTTCAAGATAGACGGTCTTAAACATTTACTTTTTTCATGGAGTGTTCCTTCATAAGGATAGTGTAGAATTGCTTTATTAAACTGCTTATGCAGGGTCGTTTTTGTTGAACACATTGTTTTCGACCTTTTTTTTGTATGATTGAACAAGGAGAAAAAAAATATCAATTTATGTTCATTTTTGTTCATTTTTGTTCATTTTTTGATTTTTGTTCATTTTTGTTCATTTTTTGATTTTTTTGATTTTTTTGATTTTTTTGATTTTTTTGATTTTTTTGATTTTTGTTGATTTTTTTGATTTTTTGTTCATTTTTGTTGATTTTTTTGATTTTTTTGATTTTTTTTGATTTTTATTTTCCGAAAACATACTCGCATTCTTCTTCTAATTTCCATGGACAATTTTCTTGGTCCCAGACATCGCACATGTCGGCCCATCTTTCACCTTTTTCGAAATTTTTTTTCAACATCGGTAG
>Ga0209197_1001021_pt1 | contig 18304 bp, 11 predicted proteins | sample COGITO_mtgs_1105_4_FD_184802 | JGI IMG/M metagenome (GOLD analysis project Ga0209197, IMG submission 184802) | Pelagic marine microbial communities from North Sea - COGITO_mtgs_110512 (SPAdes) (version 2) | ecosystem: Environmental > Aquatic > Marine > Epipelagic ... | reverse complement strand
GAGCGCCCTCTAAAGCATCCTCTATAGTGTTAACTTTATTAGAAGTGTATTTTGAGGCAGTATGTTTTAAGTCGTTTACATGCTGACTCATAATCATTTTTGCCAAGGGCTCTAGACCTTGTAAACGCGCAGTTTCTGCTTTTGTCTTTCGCTTTTTCTTAAATGGTAGATATAGATCTTCCAAAGAAATTAAATCTCTTGTTCGAAGGACTTTTTGTTCTAATTCTGAGGTTAAAACTTGCAGATTTTCTAATACTTTTAAAATAGCTTTTTTCCGTTTTTCTAAACCATCAAAAAGGGCTTTAAACTTTACAATTTCACCAATTTGAACTTCATCTAAATTACCAGTCATTTCTTTCCGATATCTAGATATAAAAGGAATGGTAGCATCTTCATTTAAGAGCATAATAGTATTTTCTATAGATTTAGAAGAAAGCTGTGTTTGCTGAATGATGAATGGAAGAATTTGCATTGTCTGATATTAATTTATTAAAAATAAGAAACTTCACAAAACTGACTTTGTGAAGGGGCTAATATATTTGTTTTCTTGAATTATTAAGAAATTACTTTCTCAAAAGCCAATCTTTTTGCATGATAATTTGTATAAATTATTCCGCAATAGGTGTACCCCAGTTTTTTTATTAGGGCTTGCATGCCAAAATTTTTTTCATGGGTATCAATTTTTAAACTTTTAATATTTTTCTCTAGTAGCTGCTGGTGGAATTCATGAAACATAAAAGTGGCCAAGCCAAATTTTCTAAATTCCTTTTTGATAGCCATTCGATGAACTACTCCGTAGGTGTCATTTTCATTCACAATCCAACGACCATCAATAACTTCTTTATATGTTGGCTCTTTTCTCAATGTAAACATAGCAGTTGCAATCACAGCATCTTCATCATTTACAACCACATAACTTTCTGTGTTTTTGATATCATTTTCTACTTGATCAGCATTTGGATATCCGTTTTGCCATTGGTCAATTTTTTGAGATGCTAAATATTCTTTGGCATCGTTAATAATGGCTATAATTGCAGGTATGTCCTCAAAAGTAGAAAGTTGAATTTTCATTGTAAAAATTTTAAATTAAAAAAGCCACGAGCTCACAAAAGTAGTATTTGTGAATTCGTGGTTAAATTTAGTTTTTTATTTTTAAGCAGGAACTGCTTCTTTTTTATTTTTTTTCACTTCAGGAAGCGTAATAATTTCTTGATTGTGTAAAATATCTTGAATGGTTTGTCTTTTTCTAATTAAGTAATCTTTTCCTTGATGCACCATAACTTCTGCAGGTAAATAACGCGAGTTATAGTTAGACGCCATAGAGAAACAATACGCACCTGCATTATGAAAACATAATACATCTTCCTCAGAAATTTCTGCAATTCTTCTGTTAGAGCCAAAGGTGTCAGTTTCACAGATATACCCAACAACAGAGTAATAACGATCTCTTCCTTCTGGATTCGAAATATTTGTAATGTGATGATAAGAATCGTACATCATAGGTCTTACCAAATGATTAAAACCAGAATCTACATGCGCAAAGACAGTAGAGGTAGTTTGTTTTACAACATTTACTTTTGCAAGGAATACACCTGCATCAGAAACTAAAAACTTTCCTGGCTCAAACATTAAGGTAATGTCTTTTCCGTATTCTACACAAAAGTCATTAAAACGCTCTGATAATTGTAAACCTAATTGCTCTATATCTGTAGAAATGTCTCCTTCCTTATAAGGTACTTTAAATCCGCTTCCGAAGTCGATAAAATCAATATTATCAAATTGTTTTGCAACATCAAACAAGATTTCTGTAGCACGTAAAAAAGTATCAATATCTAAAATATCAGATCCAGTGTGCATGTGAATACCGTTGATGTTCATCCCCGTGTTTTCTACAACACGTTTTATATGAGGAACTTGGTGAATAGATATTCCGAATTTAGAATCGATATGACCTACAGATATTTTAGAATTTCCACCTGCCATGATGTGCGGATTGATGCGCACGCAAACAGGAATCTCTGGGTGTTTTTGTCCGAATAACTCTAAAATAGAAAGATTATCAATGTTTATTTGAACACCTAATATTGCAACTTCTTCAATCTCTTTTAAAGAAACGCCATTTGGTGTGAAAATTATTTTTTTAGGGTCAATTCCAGTTGTTAAACCTAACTGAACTTCTTGTATAGAAACAGTATCTAAACCCGCTCCAATATTTTTAAAAAATTTTAAAATATTAATGTTAGAAAGTGCCTTAACAGCATAGTTTAATTTTAAACTTTTTACAGTGCTAAAAGCATCTGTTAATCTGTTGTATTGCGATTCGATTTTATCCGTATCATATACATATATAGGGCTTCCATATTTTTGGGCTAATTCTAAAAGTTGTGTTCTTTCCACGATAATTTTAATTTATTTTCTTCAAAAGTACTTAAATTGTTGAATAAACTCTGATTTGTTTAAAAATATAACATATTGTTTTATTTTGTGATTATTACATTAAAATTATCTCTACATTTTCTAATAAATGTTTTTTATTATCTTTAAAAATTAGACGCTGATTACTAAAGAATTGGTACTAAATATAATTTACAAATAGGCAATTAATTCTGTTTTAAACTACCGTTGAAATCATGTTGATAACTAATTGTAAAACTCATTTTATTCTTATATGTTAAATCTTATTTTTACAAGTACTTCAAAATTAACAGTAGTTACCAATTTATGAGTAAAGAAACAAAATACACAGAAGATAATATTAGATCTTTAGATTGGAAGGAGCATATAAGAATGCGACCAGGAATGTACATTGGTAAACTGGGTGACGGTTCTTCTGCAGATGATGGAATCTATATTTTAGTAAAGGAAGTCTTAGACAATTCTATTGATGAATATGTTATGGGCGCTGGAAAGAATATTGAAATTTCTATACAGGGAACCAAAGTTACGGTGCGCGATTATGGTAGAGGAATTCCATTAGGAAAGGTAGTAGACGTTGTATCTAAAATGAATACTGGTGGAAAATATGATTCAAAAGCATTTAAAAAGTCTGTAGGTTTAAATGGTGTTGGTACAAAAGCAGTAAACGCACTTTCTTCATTTTTTAGGGTTGAATCTTCTCGTGATGGTAAATCTGCTTCTGCAGAATTTAGTCAGGGAAATTTAGAAAATCAAGATTTTTTAGAAGAGAGTTCTCGCAGAAAGGGAACCAAAGTTTCTTTTATTCCGGATGAAGAAATCTTTAAGAAATACAAATTCAGAAATGAGTATGTAGCAAAAATGTTAAAGAATTATGTGTATCTAAATCCAGGTTTAACTATTATTTTTAATGGAGAAAAATTCTTTTCAGAAAACGGATTGAGAGATTTATTGGAAGATAATAACAATCTAGACGATATGTTGTATCCTATAATTCATTTGAAAGGAGAGGATATAGAGGTTGCAATTACACATAGCAAAACACAATACTCAGAAGAATACCACTCTTTTGTAAATGGGCAACATACTACGCAAGGAGGAACCCACCAATCAGCATTTAGAGAAGCATTAGTTAAAACGATTAGAGAGTTTTACGGTAAGAATTTTGAAGCTTCAGACATTCGTAAATCGATTATTTCTGCTATTGCAATTAAAGTGATGGAACCAATTTTTGAGAGTCAGACCAAAACAAAGTTAGGTTCTACAGATATGGGAGGAAAGTTGCCAACGGTTAGAACTTATATCAATGACTTTCTTAAAACTAATTTAGATAATTACTTGCACAAGAATACTGACGTTGCAGACAGGCTTCAAAAGAAAATTGTACAAGCAGAAAAGGAAAGAAAAGAATTATCTGGAATACGGAAGTTAGCAAAAGATAGAGCAAAAAAATCGAGTTTACACAATAAGAAATTAAGAGATTGTAGAATTCATTTAGGAGATATTAAAAAGCAAAATTACTTAGAAACTACATTATTTATAACGGAGGGAGATTCTGCTTCTGGTTCGATAACAAAATCTCGAAATGTAAATACACAAGCTGTTTTTAGTTTAAAAGGGAAGCCTTTAAATTCGTACGGTTTAAGTAAGAAAATTGTGTATGAAAATGAAGAGTTTAACTTATTGCAAGCGGCCTTAAATATAGAAGATGGCCTAGAGGATTTGCGATATAACAATATTGTAATTGCAACAGATGCCGATGTTGATGGGATGCATATTAGACTGTTATTAATTACATTTTTCCTTCAGTTCTTTCCTGAACTAATCAAAGAAGGACATTTATATATTTTAGAAACGCCTTTGTTTAGAGTGCGAAATAAGAAACAGACTTTTTATTGTTATTCGCAAGAAGAAAAACGAGAAGCTATAGGGAAGTTAAAAGGGAAACCAGAAATAACAAGATTTAAAGGTTTAGGTGAGATTTCGCCAAATGAGTTTGTCCATTTTATCGGAGATGATATTCGGTTAGACCCTGTAATGTTAGACAAAGAAATGTCTATTGAGCAAATGCTAGAGTTTTATATGGGAAAAAACACTCCAGATAGACAGAAGTTTATTATTGAGAATTTAAAGGTAGAGTTAGACACTATAGAAGAGGAAGTTTAGGCTATGAGCGAAGAAATAAACGAAAACGAACACGAAGAAGAATTATCAAATTTAGAAAGTCAGTCTGGCGCTTTAAATAGTGAATCAGAGGCTGTTGAGACCATCACTAAGATTACAGGAATGTATAAAGAGTGGTTCTTAGACTATGCTTCGTATGTAATTTTAGAAAGAGCAGTGCCATCACTAGAAGACGGTTTGAAACCTGTGCAGCGTAGAATTATGCATTCTATGAAAGACTTAGATGATGGGCGTTACAATAAAGTAGCCAATATTGTTGGTCATACGATGCAGTACCACCCGCACGGAGATGCATCTATTGCAGATGCAATGGTGCAAATTGGTCAGAAAGAGTTGCTAATAGACATGCAAGGAAATTGGGGAAATATCTTAACAGGAGATCGTGCAGCGGCTTCTCGTTATATAGAGGCTCGATTATCTAAGTTTGCTTTAGATGTTGTTTTTAACCCGAAGACAACCGACTGGAAAATGTCTTATGATGGTAGAAGAAAAGAACCGATTGATTTACCTGTAAAGTTTCCATTATTATTAGCACAAGGTGCAGAAGGTATTGCAGTTGGGTTGTCAACTAAAATTTTACCACATAACTTTATTGAGCTTATAGATGCATCTATTAAATATTTAAAAGGGAAGAGTTTTAAAATTTTACCAGATTTTATTACCGGAGGAATTGCAGATTTCACAAATTACAACGACGGAAAAAGAGGAGGTAAAGTTAGAGTTAGAGCTAAAATAGCGCAGCTTGATAAGAAAACATTAGTGATTAATGAAATTCCGTTTTCAACTACAACAACTTCGTTAATTGAAAGTATTATTAAGGCCAATGAAAAGGGAAAGATTAAGATAAAAAAGATTGAAGACAACACAGCAGCAGATGTAGAGATTTTGGTACACTTGCCACCAAACGTATCGCCAGATACTACTATTGACGCTTTATATGCATTTACGAATTGCGAGAATTCAATTTCACCATTGTCTTGTACTATAGAAGATAATAAACCTGTTTTTGTAGGAGTTTCAGAAATGTTAAAACATTCTACAGATTTAACTGTAAACTTACTTAAGAAAGAACTAGAAATTCAATTAAATGAACTAGAAGAACAATGGCATTTTTCTTCTCTAGAAAGAATTTTTATAGAAAATAGAATCTATCGAGATATTGAAGAGGAAGAAACTTGGGAAGGTGTAATTAAAGCCATTGACTTGGGATTACAACCTCATATAAAACATTTAAAGCGCGCTATTACAGAAGAAGATATTGCACGTTTAACAGAAATTAGAATTAAGAAAATATCAAAATTTGATATTGACAAAGCAAAGCAGTTTATAGAAGGTTTAGAAGACAAAATAGCCGTTGTAAAAGAATATTTAAATAATTTAATTCAATATGCTATAGATTACTTTATGCGTTTAAAAAATGCTTATGGTAAAGGAAAAGAGCGTAAAACAGAGATTAGAATTTTTGATGACATTGTTGCCTCTAAAGTAGCAATGAAAAATGCAAAACTCTATGTAAACAGAGAAGAAGGTTTTGTGGGTACCTCTCTAAAAAGAGACGAGTTTGTTGCAGACTGCTCAGATATTGATGACATTATTGTTTTTAGAAAAGACGGAAAGATGAGTGTCACGAAGGTAGACGCAAAGACTTTTGTTGGAAAAGATATTATTCATGTGGCTGTCTTTAAAAAGAAAGATAAAAGAACGGTTTACAATTTTATGTATAGAGATGGTGCAAAAGGCCCTTCTTATATGAAGCGTTTTAACGTAACTTCTGTAACACGAGACAAAGAGTACGATTTATCAAACGGAACTAAAGGATCTATTGTACATTATTTTTCTGCAAACCTTAACGGAGAAGCAGAGGTGGTAACCATTAATTTGCGCGCTGCAGGAAGTGTTAAAAAAATGAAATGGGATATTGATTTTGCAGATTTAGCTGTAAAAGGAAGAGCTGTAAAAGGAAATACAATTACAAAGTATACCATAAAGAGTGTAGATTTTAAGTCTGAAGGTGTTTCTACTTTAAAACCACGTAAGATTTGGTTTGATGATGCGGTGCAACGTTTAAATGTTGATGAAAGAGGAGAGTTGTTAGGCGAATTTAGAGCAGAAGACAAGTTGTTAATTATCACGCAAAGTGGAAAAGCTAAAGCAGTAAAACCAGATCTGGCAATGCATTTTGAAGATGATATGATTGTGCTGGAAAAATGGAAACCAAACAAACCAATTTCTGCTATTTATTTAGATGCAGATAAAGAACGTTATTATGTAAAACGTTTTTTAATTGAAACTCCAGAGAAAGAGGAGGTTTTCATATCTGAAAATCCAAAATCGCGTTTAGAAATTATTGCTACAGATTACAGGCCAGTCGCAGAGGTTTTGTATTCTAAAAGAAGTATCGGAAATGAAACTGTAAATTTTGAAGATTTTATAGCAGTTAAAGGCATAAAAGCTCAAGGAAATCAGTTATCTATAGAAAAAATAAAACAAGTTAATTTATTGGAATCCTTACCTTTTGAGGAACCAGAAGAAGAGAAAGTAGAAGAAATAGAAGTAGTTTCTGAAGAAATTGTAGAAGAGAATAAACTTCCAATTGAAATTCCAGAAACAGTAACTAAAAAACCTATTTTAGAGGAGCTTTCTGCAGAGGAAAAAGCTAAAATAGCTTTACAAAAATCTATAGAGAAAAAGAAAGCAGAGGAGCAAAAGCGCGATGACGAGAATCAAATAAAATTATTTTAAAACCATTCTATTATGAAACGTAAACATTTATTTTTGGTGCTCTCTATTTTAGGTATTTGTTATACATGGTATTATAATATTCAATGGTTTCAAAATGCAAATGACCCCACTTTCACTAATTTTTTTAATGACGCACAAGCTAATTTTGCAGGTAAATCTTTTGGCGCAGACTTAACAGTGGTTGTTCTTACATTCTTTGTATTTATGATTCCAGAATCTATACGCTTAAAAATTAGATATTGGTGGTTGTTAATTCCGTTTACCTTTTTAGTTGCCGTAGCATTTACCTTTCCTTTGTTTTTGTATTTGCGAGAAAATGCTTTAGAAAAACTAAAATTATCTAAATGAAAAAGATAGGATTAATTGGAGGAATAACGCCAGAATCTACTGTATTGTACTATCAGATTTTAAATCGGTTAAATGCGAATCAGTTGGGTAAAACACATTCTGCAGAGTTAATTATTACTTCATTTGATTTCGGACAAATTTCTCAATTAGTTGAGAAAGGTAGGTGGGATTTGTTAAATAAAAAAATGGCAGAAGCTGGTACTAATTTAGAGAATGCAGGCGCCAGTTGTATTCTTATTTTTGCAAATACGATGCATTTATGTATTGATGCAGTTAGAAAAGTGGTTCGCATTCCTGTTATTCATATTGCAGATTCTACAGCAAAAGAAATTCAAAAGAAAGGAATACAAAAAGTAGCATTATTGGGAACAAAATATACAATGGAAAAAGATTTTTTCAGAGATATTTTAAATAAGCATGCAATAGAAACTATAATTCCAGATGTTGAAGAAAGAGATGAAATTCATCGGATAATTTATGATGAACTAGCGCAAGGTGAATTTAAAAAATCTTCAAAAGAAAAATACTTAAAAATTATAGATCGTTTAATTTTAAAGGGGGCAAAAGGTATTATTTTAGGATGTACAGAAATTCCACTATTAATAAATCAAAATGATGTTTCATTCCCAATCTTTGATACTGCTAGAATTCATGCAACTGCTGCTTTTGATTTTGCAACGAAGTAGATCTATCAGCTTAATTAGCTTCAGTAAATTATTAAAAATAATTTTTTAATTTACTGTTTTATAAATAACTTGTATAGGTTATATACTTTTATTAGGTGAAATTCCGCATTGTTTTTTAAAGGAAATAAAAAAGGTATTATATGAAATAAATCCAACTTTCTTAGAAAGGCTATCTAAGGTATTTTTTTTTAAATATTTTTCTTTTATTAGCGTTTGTGCATCTTTTATTTTACAATACTTACAATATGAAACAAAAGAAATATTGCAATGATGTTTAAAGAGATATGCTAAGTGACTCCTTGGAATATTTAGAGCATTTCCTAAATTATCTATTTTAAATGTAACATCTCTAAATGGTTTACTATGTTCCGCAAACATTTCAATTTCTTCGATATATTCTTTTATTTTTATTTTTAGAACCTTGGATAGCTTTTGTTCTTGACTATTTTTTATTGTATCTGCAGAAAGTTTCCAAATTATAGGGTCTATGGTTTCACTGCAACTATAGTTAGCTATTCTTTTTTCTAGACTACCAAAACCGTACATTATCTCAGGATGTTTTAGTATTTTAATAAAAATGATAATCCAAATTGCAAGATTCACAGGTATAATAAAATAACCTGTTAATTTTTCATTTGTGTTATTTTCAATGTACAGAGAATATATTAGGGTAATCATTAAAAGTAAAAAAATGGTGAAAAAAAACTGGGTCCAATTTTTTAATAATTTATAACGATTACCTAATGCTATTTGTAATTCTTTCTTTTTCCATAACTCATTATTTAGTAAATTATAGGATAGAATTAAATAAATTAGAATGAATAAGAGCGTACGCTCAAATTTCATAAAACCTAGAAAGTCCTCTGAAAACAATAGATAGTTTTTATTAAGAAAAAAAAGTAAAATAATGAGTAATGGATATGTAAAATGAAAAAGTTCTTGATACTGGTATTGTTTATTATTTAAGATTGTTTTAAAATATAAGTAAAAGCTTGGTATTATAACCATAAAAAAGGGGTTAAGCCACTCTATACTATTTTGATATAAAGTGGGATTATATATTTCAAAAATACCTTTATGTAAAACACGTAAAGAAGCTAAACTAAAAATAATTATAATATACCAGTTTGAATATGGATTGGATTTATAGGATAGTAAAAATCTAAGCGCTATAATAACACCAATAATTGCCATAAAAAAAAGAGAAAAATTAATTGAGGTATCCAATATTATTAATTTTATTTGTACGAAGTATATTAGTACTATAAAAAATATTATTATTAAAATACTTATAATCAGTGTATAAATATTTTTAAGAGTTTATTTATAATAGCACTTCATAAAATCTAAATTTATGTAAATTATTTTATTCTTCGTTTATAAAAAAAGTTTATACTACTTTTTATAAATAACTTATCATTTTGTTTAAATCTATTAGTTGTAAAGATACATTAATTATTTATTTTTGCTAATTTAGTTTTTATAAATAGAATTCCAAATGATTAAAACTATTCTTCTAACATTATTTTTTTTCATCACACAAATTATTTTTTCACAAGAAACCTTGTCTACTTCGGGGGGCAACGCTTCAGGGCTTGGGGGTTCCTCTAGTTTTACTGTTGGTCAAGTATTTTATACAAGCAACACCTCAAGTGCAGGTTTTGTTTCACAAGGAGTACAGCAAGCATTTGAAATTCAAACCTTAAGCAATCCAAATCTTTTAACAGTTCAATTAAAAGCGGTTACCTATCCAAACCCAACCACAGATTATGTTGTATTAAAGATTACAGACACAGCATTAGAAAACCTACAATACTCTCTCTTTGACGTTAATGGAAAAACTATTATTAGCAAGAAAATCACAACTTCTAGTACAAAAATTACTATGAAAAATTATTCCATAGGGATGTATCTATTAAAACTTACCAAAGAAAATCAACCTATAAAAACCTTTAAAATTATTAAAAAACAGTAGCTATGAAAAATCTTACCCCATTTTTATTCTTATTAATCACTTTTAGCTTCTTTGCCCAATCACCAGAGAAGATGAGTTATCAGGCAGTTATTAGAGACGCCACCAATACACTTCTAACCAACCAGTCTGTAGGGATGCAAATTAGTATTCTACAAACAACAACAACAGGAACTGCTGTATATATAGAAACACAGACAGTTACTACCAATACAAATGGCTTAGTAAGTTTAGAGATAGGTATGGGAGATACTTCAGATGATTTTAGTGCTATAGATTGGAAAGCTGGTCCTTACTTTGTAAAAACAGAAACAGACCCAACAGGTGGCAGTAGCTATACTATTACAGGCACAAGCCAGTTAATGAGTGTGCCATTTGCATTGTATGCTAAAAGTTCTGGAAGTTCTGAAACGAATGCTACAAATATTGCTAACAATACAACATCTATTGAGTTAAACACATTAAAAGTAGGCATCACTGCACAACAAGCCTCAGACATTACAAGTAATAATGCAAAGACAGGTATTACCACAGAACAATCAGATGCTATTGTAGCCAATACAGCAAAGACTGGAATTACTTCTGACCAAGCAACTGCAATTACAGACAATACAGCAAAGACTGGAATTACAAGTGGTCAAGCATCTGAGATAGCAGCTAATACTGCAAAAGTAGGCTACACAGAAGCAGCAGTAACAGCCAATACAGCTGTAGCAGCTAACACATTAAAAGTAGGCATCACTGCACAACAAGCCTCAGACATTACAAGTAATAATGCAAAGACAGGTATTACTACAGAACAATCAGATGCTATTGTAGCCAATACAGCAAAGACTGGAATTACTTCTGACCAAGCAACTGCAATTACAGACAATACTGCTAAGACAGGAATTACAAGTGGTCAAGCATCTGAGATAGCAGCTAATACTGCAAAAGTAGGCTACACAGAAGCAGCAGTAACAGCCAATACAGCTGTAGCAGCTAACACATTAAAAGTAGGCATCACTGCACAACAAGCCTCAGACATTACAAGTAATAATGCAAAGACCGGAATTACTTCTGACCAAGCAACTGCAATTACAGACAATACAGCTAAGATAGGAATTACAAGTGCTCAAGCATCTGCTATAACAGCTAATACTGCTAAGACAGTGATGACATTAGGTACAACATCTACAACTGCTTTAGCAGGTAATACAGTTACAATAACTCCAGAGCAAGTATCTGCTATAGCAGCAAATACTAGTAATGTTTCATGGTCAGCTGATGCTAATGGTAATATTACAAATACTAATACTAATGATGTAGTTGTTCAAAGCTCGGATTTTAAAGTGCAAGATTCTGGAGGATATACAAACTTTAGGGTTACAGATTGGGGAATGGTTGAAGTAAATAGTAGCCTTAGTGTTATGGGTCCTGCTTTTATGTCTGATTTAAATGTTGGTGGTCCTGCTTCTATGTCTGATTTATATGTTGGTGGTTCTGCTTTTATGGAGAATGCTACTATATATGATTTAAATGTTGGTGGTTCTGCTTCAGCTGAGCAACAACCAACAGAAGCACGTCATTTAACAAGAAAAGATTATGTAGATGCTGGTGATGTAACGAATGCTAATTCTATTGCAACGAATACTACAGCAATAGCTATCAATACAGCTAAGACAGGAATTACAAGTGCTCAAGCATCTGAGATAACAGCTAATACTGCTAAGACAGTGATGACATTAGGTACAACATCTACAACTGCTTTAGCAGGTAATACAGTTACAATAACTCCAGAGCAAGTATCTGCTATAGCAGCAAATACTAGTAATGTTTCATGGTCAGCTGATGCTAATGGTAATATTACAAATACTAATACTAATGATGTAGTTGTTCAAAGCTCTGATTTTAAAGTGCAAGATTCTGGAGGATATACAAACTTTAGGGTTACAGAATCGGGAGAAGTTGAAGTAAATAATAGACTTAATGTTATGGGTCCTGCTTCTATGATTTTTTTAGATGTTATGGGTCATGCTTCTATGTCTGATTTATATGTTGGTGGTTCTGCTTTTATGGAGAATGCTACTATATATGATTTAAATGTTGGTGGTTCTGCTTCAGCTGAGCAACAACCAACAGAAGCGCGTCATTTAACAAGAAAAGATTATGTAGATGCTGGTGATGTAACGAATGCTAATTCTATTGCAACGAATACTGCAGCTATAGCTATCAATACAGCTAAGACAGGAATTACAAGTGCTCAAGCATCTGAGATAACAGCTAATACTGCAAAGACAGGTATTACCACAGAAGAATCAGATGCTATTGTAGCCAATACAGCAAAGACCGGTATCACTTCAGCTCAAGCTACTGCTATTGTAGTAAACGCTGCAGATATTGTTGAAGTGCAAGCGGATGCAATGATGGCTCAAGATGAGGCAATGATTGCTCAAGATGAGGCAATGGAAGCTAGAAGCAGGTCAATGATGGCTCAAGATGAGGCAATGATGGCTAGTATGACAGCCTATGTTGCTCAATCTGAGGCAATGATGGCTCGAGATATGGCTGCTGCGGTTCAGACTGATGTAGCTACAAACAAAACAGCAAGTGATGCTGCCGATTTAACATTAACTACAAATTTAGCAACAAACACCACAGCCATTGCTGCGGTTCAGACCGATGTAGCTACAAACAAAACAGCAAGTGATGCTGCCGATTTAACATTAACTACAAATTTAGCAACAGAAGTATCAAGAGCAACAACTGCAGAAGGAGTTAATACTGTAGCAATAGCTATCAATACAGCTAAGACAGGAATTACAAGTGCTCAAGCATCTGAGATAACAGCTAATACTGCAAAGACCGGTATTACCACAGAAGAATCAGATGCTATTGTAGCCAATACAGCAAAGACCGGTATCACTTCAGCTCAAGCTACTGCTATTGGAGTAAACGCTGCAGATATTGTTGCCGTGCAAGCGGATGTAGATCAAAACGAATTAGATGCAGATGCCTCTATCTTAACTGCTCAATCCACAGCCAATGATGCTGAAATGGATGCAATGATGGCTCAAGATCATGCAATGATGGCTTATATGACAGCCGATATGGCTCAATCCACAGCCAACACAAACACCACAGCCATTACTGCTGTCCAGAGTGATGTAGATGCCAATACAGCTAAGACAGGAATTACAAGTGCTCAAGCTACTGAGATAACAGCTAATACTGCTAAGACAGGTATTACCACAGAAGAATCAGATGCTATTGTAGCCAATACAGCAAAGACCGGTATCACTTCAGCTCAAGCTACTGCTATTGGAGTAAACGCTGCAGATATTGTTGCCGTGCAAGCGGATGTAGATCAAAACGAATTAGATGCAGATGCCTCTATCTTAACTGCTCAATCCACAGCCAATGATGCTGAAATGGATGCAATGATGGCTCAAGATCATGCAATGATGGCTTATATGACAGCCGATATGGCTCAATCCACAGCCAACACAAACACCACAGCCATTACTGCTGTCCAGAGTGATGTAGATGCCAATACAGCTAAGACAGGAATTACAAGTGCTCAAGCAACTGAGATAACAGCTAATACTGCTAAGACAGGTATTACTTCAGCTCAAGCTACTGCTATTGTAGCCAATACAGCAAAGACCGGTATCACTTCAGCTCAAGCTACTGCTATTGGAGTAAACGCTGCAGATATTGCTGCCGTGCAAGCGGATGTAGATCAAAACGAATTAGATGCAGATGCCTCTATCTTAACTGCTCAATCCACAGCCAATGATGCTGAAATGGATGCAATGATGGCTCAAGATCAGGCAATGATGGCTAATATGACAGCCGATATGGCTCAATCCACAGCCAATCATGCTAATATGACAGCCGATATGGCTCAATACAGAGCCAATGATGCTGAAATGGATGCAATGATGGCTCAAGATCAGGCAATGATGGCTAATATGACAGCCGATATGGCTCAATCCACAGCCAACACAAACACCACAGCCATTACTGCTGTCCAGAGTGATGTAGATGCCAATACAGCTAAGACAGGAATTACAAGTGCTCAAGCATCTGAGATAACAGCTAATACTGCTAAGACAGTGATGACATTAGGTACAACATCTACAACTGCTTTAGCAGGTAATACAGTTACAATTACTTCTGACCAAGCAACTGCAATTACAGACAATACAGCTAAGACAGTGATGACATTAGGTACAACATCTACAACTGCTTTAGCAGGTAATACAGTTACAATTACTTCTGACCAAGCATCTGAGATAACAGCTAATACTGCTAAGACAGTGATGACATTAGGTACAACATCTACAACTGCTTTAGCAGGTAATACAGTTACAATAACTCCAGAGCAAGTATCTGCTATAGCAGCAAATGCTAGTAATGTTTCATGGCAAGATGATGGTATGGGTAATATCACTAATACTAATAGTGGAAACACAAACATTGGAGATGGTGTGAGTGGAATAAATGTAAATTCAATGTGGGACCGTATTGATTTAAATGGATATGATATTGATTTAGATGGAGTTAACATTAATATAGGAGATGGTGGAATGGGAGGAGTTCATGTTGATTATGGAGAAACAAACATTGGAGATGGTATGAGAGGAATAAATGTAAATTCAATGGGGGACCGTATTGATTTAAATGGATATGATATTGATATAGGAGATAATGGAATGGGAGGAGTTCATGTTGATTATGGAGAAACAAACATTGGAGATGGTGTGAGTGGAATAAATGTAAATTCAATGGGGGACCGTATTGATTTAAATGGAGATGTAACTGTATTTGGATATTTTTCACAAGCCTCAGATAAAAGATTTAAGAAAGATATTGTTACAATAAATAATGCGCTTAGTAAAGTATTACAACTTAGAGGTGTAAACTACTATTGGAAAAATAATGATTTTCCTAATAGAGGTTTTGATGATAAATTAGAATTAGGGTTTATAGCTCAAGAAGTAGAAGTAGTAATTCCAGAAATTGTTTCAGAAATAGGAGATGGATACAAAGGAGTTGAATATTCAAAATTAGTTGCACTCTTAGTTGAAGCTATAAAAGAACAACAAGCTATTATTGATGGTCAAAAAACTGAAATGGCGGATATGAGAGTAGAGCTTGATGGAAGATTAAAAGCTTTAGAAGAAATGTTTAACACAACAACAACAACAACAACAACATTAAAAAAATAAAACAATGAAAATAATAACTGCATTGCTATTAGCATCCTTATGCACTTTAACAGGTGTAGCGCAGAATAAAATTAATTGGCTAACAACAAGTGAATTTGAAAAAGCGATAAAACAAGAAAAACAAAACTATTTTATCTTTATTGAGCAAGACAGAGTGAATGAAAATATGCCTAAAGAAAGAGCAGAAGAAATGCAAAAAAGAATGTTTGCGTACTTAGAGGATCAAAAAGTAGTAGATCATATTAACAAGAACTTTATTTGCTATAAGTTTAATCCTTTAACTGAAAGTCTAAATTTTCAAGGTAAAGAATATAAGCAAATAGAAGAAAGAGGCAGAACTACACATGAATTTACAGCATTTTTAACTGAAGGTAAAAGAAACAAGCTGCCTGCTATAGTTCTAAAAGATCAAAATTTTAATTTGTTTGAATACCAAGCATCTATTCCTGCAGTAGAAGAAATGCAAGTGCTTTTGGATGCTGAAAGGTTAAAAGTAAATTATATAATTGAGAAATTAGGAGCAGATAATCGAAATGCTAAAAGAAGTGAAAGAATGCTTGAAAATCAGACAGAACGATTAAAGAGTGCTCAAGAGAATAAAATGAGTAAATCGGTATTCCAAGCAAGGCAGAATGCTAATGTATTTTTAAAAACACTAACCTATTTTACAAGTGAATCTTACCAAAAAACAGATTTAGAAAGTTTTAATACAATAAAATAATTTTAACAACAAGACTCTCATTATCCAATTATCTATCGTAAGGCTATAAATTCATGAGGGCGATTTACAGCAATTATATATGCTAAACTCATAGCATGCGCTACATAATTTTTAAATAAATGATATATTTATAACATAAACGATTGTTTGTTGTATTAAATTATTCTTTATTTTAAGTGGTGTAATTTTTAAAGCAGGTTAGTTTTACTACATCTTCTCAAAGAACGTTAACTCATAATTTGGCAACAAATCAGGATTTGTAATTTTGATAATATCTTTTAAAACCAAGTCTGGTCTTGTTGGCGCTAATTCGTAATAAATTACGCCACCAGTTTTACCTTTTTTGGATGAAGGTGTATAGATTCTATCATTTTTAAAAGCAGTAAATTCTGCATAGATTTGATTGCTTTGTAGTAATTGTTCTTTTGACGAGAAGTAGCCAGGAGCAATCCAGTAATCTGCATTTCTACCTATATCAAAAATACTTTCGAAACTTAGAGACAAACTTCCTTTTCCTTTAGAATCTTTCCACAAATAATTAAGATTTGCATCTTTCAGAAATTGTGCAACAAAGCTTTCTCCTGCAGGTAAATTCCAGATATCTTTGCTCATAACAGCCCCAGACAAAATGGTTGGTTTTAGAGTTGCTTTTAAAGCAATTTTTTGGGCTTTTAAATAATTGGTTTCAATTGCATTAAAAATACTATCTGCTTGTTTTTCTTTATTATACAAAACCCCAAAGAACTTAATCCACTCTGCTCTTCCTAATGGGGTTTCTTCTAACCAGTCTCCATTATAAATTACAGAGATACCAGCTTTTTGAGCTGTAGTTAAACTTTTATCAGTAGATGTAATACTATAACCTACCACCAATTCTGGCTGTAAATCCAATAAAATTTCTGTATTTAAAGCGCTTTCTTTTCCAATTTCTTTAATTTTTCCTGCATCAATTAAAGCTCTTGTTTTCTCTGAAGAGATATAAGTTGTATGTGGAAAACCAACAATAGAAGATTCTTCATTTAATAATTCTACCATTGGTATGTGTGTGGTAGAGGTAACTACTATTTCTTTTATAGGTACTTGAATAGTTTGATTCTTTAAAGTAGCTTTTTTAGCTGTTTTATTAAGAATTAGATATTCAAAAATGGTTGTATCATTTTGGTAACCTGTTTTAATAATCAGCTTTTTTAAGCCGTTTTCAATTACAATATCAAACCCTTTCGCATATTTAATTGTGCTTTTTGGTATGGGTGCAGCAGTCTCTTTGAGTACTTCTTTTTTACAAGAAAATGAGAATATAAAAAGTAATAAGAAAAATGAATAAGATGTTAATTTCATGTTTAAAATTAAATTATTAAACAAGATTACAAAAATGTTTTGTAAACTCAATTTATAAACTACATTTGTCTTGAATTTTGGTTTTAATGTATTTGTTATTTTACATTAAATTAAAAGGGAATCTGGTTAAATTCCAGAACTGTTCCCGCAACTGTAAGCTATAAAGCTTGTAACTATTCTTTTACCACTGGCAATTTTATTGTTGGGAAGGTTTGTTACAAGACGCGAGTCAGGAGACCTGCCATGAATCGTGTGTTAAAAACTTTCGGGATAGAAGTTTCTGTACTAATCTTTTTATGTACATAAAATTTACCTGATTTATTGTAAATCAAATTTATTAAAAAAATGAACAAGCAGTTATTAATTGTAAGTGTTTTGGCATGTAGTTTTGTCAGCACAAGTCTTTTTGCACAAAAAAATGTAGCACAAAAGAAGAATGTAGAATTGTTAAATGAGGTGGTTGTAACCGCAACTAAATTCAATTTAAAAAAAGAAAACACAGGGAAGGTAATTCATGTAATTACGCAAAAACAATTACAACAAAATGCAGGTAAAACAGTTATTGAAATATTAAATACAATAGCTGGTATTGATGTGAAAGGTGTGAATGCAAATGCATCAGAGCCAAGGAGTATTAATATTAGAGGAGGTAGAAGTAGACAAGTTTTAGTGCTAATTGATGGAG
>Ga0209197_1000998_pt1 | contig 18451 bp, 18 predicted proteins | sample COGITO_mtgs_1105_4_FD_184802 | JGI IMG/M metagenome (GOLD analysis project Ga0209197, IMG submission 184802) | Pelagic marine microbial communities from North Sea - COGITO_mtgs_110512 (SPAdes) (version 2) | ecosystem: Environmental > Aquatic > Marine > Epipelagic ... | reverse complement strand
TACGCTGTCATTTTAAAAAAAATATATATATATATATATATATATATATACTAGGCGTATAGTCAACAAAAAAAATAGTATGGTAGTTACGGGGGGACTCGAACCCCCAAGCCTTTACAGGCAATTGATTTTAAGTCAATCGAGTATACCAATTCCTCCACGTAACCTCAAATGTGAGAAATTGAGAAAACTCACAACACCATAATAATATGACACCAATTTTTTGGAAAATTAAATAACTATCAAAGATCAATATGTAACCAATTATGTACATTTTTATACTAATGTCAAGATTATAATCAAAGAAAATTGTTATTGACTATAATATATCATTTGTAGTATATTATAGGTCATGCAAGAATTAACATCTAAAACAGATTTCGAAACCGTATTAACTTTAAGCAAAATTAAAGTATATCGTTCATCAGCTAATATGAATAAACAATCATACCGAGTTGGGTCACATGTTGGTACAAAACAACAAGCCCTAATCAGAGCTGATTATATGGTTAATGACGAGGGGACATACTACAGATATTATTTATATGAGTTGAACATAGATCTTGGTAAAATATGGCCAATGTTAGAACCTGATGACGGTATCAATCACGATGATGGTTACTTTTCAGAAATAGCTGAAAAGTTTGACACAGTAATTTACAAAAACACAGGGGAAGGTGATATCAAAAATAACAATTTATCTATTGTCATTTTAAACCCTAAAAACATTACTTCTAGTAAAATGGTTAAACAACTAAATTGTAATTATCTATCATCAATACAAGATGAACTGTACGGTTAATTATGATACATTATACCATCAAATCTTCAATCGCATCACGTATCTCTTTAATGTAATCCTTATCGCGAGCTTCTTGAAATAAAGGCAAAACCTTAGCTAAGTTTACAGAAGCTTCGGTTAATAAATTGGTTCTTTGTTGAGCCTCACTAATAACCTGATGATTCGTTTGAACGTCAGGTTTTATTTGTTCGACAACTGGTTGTTGATTACCCTTAGAGAAATATTTGTTCAAAACATTATTACTATCTTGTTTACATTTCTGTTGAAATTCTTGTTCAGGGTTTGGTACATGGATACCCTTACAGCTATTCCCATATACATTCATAATATCTTCTACTGGATCGTTATTCATCATTTTATTTTAATATATTAAAGTAACTTTATAATATTATTTATAAATATAAATAATATTATAAATATATATAATGAAGCTTTTATTTTTATTATCACTTATTTTTATAGTTGGCTGTAAACACACCAAAAAAACCCCTAAAACCGATGTTATTATAATATCACCAATAGGGTCAAAATCTAATACGGTCGTAAAAGTAACAGGTAATTTAACAAGAATATATTCAACCAAAAAGGAGAACAAATAATGGGAACTTTAGAAATACTCAACTTTATATTCAGTAACGTTTTTTCAAGTCTTATGACTATATGGAAAAATAAGCAAGATGATCAAAAATCAGAGCGTGAATTTTATTTAACCACGATCAAAGAACAAAATAAAGAAACAACCAACGCTAGAGAGTACGAAGGAATACCAATAACTGAGCAAAATAGGGCAAAAACATGTAAACGTAAATTTTATTTTTGGAATAAATCATTTGGTTGGGAATCATCATCAAATGATTCTGGAAAACATAAAGCTACAACAGGATATCATTTAACAAGACGATTGATAGCTCTATTATGTGTAATCTCGATAATAGTTTTACCAATAGTTTTACCAATTTTCGTAGACGCTACTATAACTTTCGGGTACATTGAAAATTCAAGTTCACTATTACCATGGGTTAATGATACCCCTGTCACAAAATGGATCAGTGTTGGGGACGCTACTAAGAATATAGTAATAACCCCACTTCAAACTAATATTATGATCAGTATCATCGGATTATTTTTTGGTAATACTGTAACAAAAAGAAACTAAGTTTTAAGTTAAGAACATTTAAAGAAAATAACCACACCCTGTAAAGAGTGTGGTTATTTTTTTATTTAACTTTAGTTGACCATATCAATTTAATATTAATAAGTTCTGTAAAGAAATTAAGTTCCATATCTGGTTTATTCTCATTTAAAGCTGAGTTGAGATGAATTAGAGTCTGAGCTTTTATACCATCATTCATATCCATTTCACAAACTTTATAATACAAGGTTTTAGCTAAAACAATATAATCACCACTAAACTCACTCTCATTTTCGATAATGAATTTACGTAACGGGTGGATTCGTTTAGATGTAATTGATGTAACCAATTCGTCTACAAATTTATCTAGTTTAACATTTTTACAATTAATACTGCCAGCATTATCTTTTTGCTTCTGGAGATCGTTTAAACATTTTCGGAAATCTGGATAAAAATCTCGAATATATGTAAGAGTATTTGAATCAACACCCACACCCTCTTTCTTCAAGATACTAGCAATATGTTTTATATAATCTTTATACCCATAAGATAGATGGAATGATGCACACCTACTACGTAATGGCTCAATGATCTTATGGTTAAAGTTAGCAGTTAAGATAAAGAACCCAGTATCATAGTATTCTTCCATAAGGTTACGCAAAGCTTGTTGAGCTTGGATACTTTGACCATCCATCTCATCAAGGATAACTACCTTAGGTAACCCATCTAAACTCATAGACGTAATAAAATTACAAACTTTATTACGGATAATATCGATACCATTTTCATCAGAAGCGTTAATATATAGATATTCACACTTCAAAATATCATTAACGATAACTTTAGCTAGGGTCGATTTACCGATACCACTGTTACCAACTAATAGAATATTCTGGTTTAAATTATCAACATTTTTAAAATAGTCTTTAATATCTTTAGTCAAGACCATCTCATCGAGAGTTTTAGGGCGATATTTTTCGCACCAGAGATTTTTTAAATTATTCATTTATTTACCTGTTGAACCGAAACCTGATCGATCATTGGAGATTTCATCAACCTCGACCCATTTAACATTTTTAACATATTCGGGAAGAATTTGACAAATACGGTCACCCTTCTTATAAATTTTACTCATATCTAGAGAATGAGCGAACTGGATATTTTCACCATCTTCACATTGGATAATACCCATAGTCGATGGTTGCCAAACTGGTCTAAATCTAACTAAGATTTCCCCACCATATGTATGATCAATAGTTGCTGGAGTATTACATAGTGATAACCAATATTTTGAAATACTTGAACGAGGTCTCAAGTCAAGACGAATAACTTTAGATTTATCACTGGGCTCAATGTAAAGACCTGTACGATATTGAATATAATCAATACTAGAGTAGAGATTATGGTCACTAATATCGTCACCATCAATAGCTCTAATTATACGCTTACCTTTAATCTCTGGTTCGGAGATAGCATAAACATCAAATCCAGCATCGGTTACATCATTCAATTTAACAGGAACTTTCCCACCATCTACGAGTTTGTACAATATTGTTATTTCATCCATATTCCACACAATATACCACAAAAACATTGAAAAGCAAGCTTTTTAACATAAATATTTAAAATGGATGAATTAGAAGAAAATATTTTAGATGAATTAGCTAGGGATTTACAAGAAAACCCACCCTGTGACCCCCAACCTACGCAAATACACATAAAACAACCTCAAGATTTATCTAGACAAGATGACTTGGAACGGTATGTTAATGAAAGTGTTCAAAAAAGCAACGATATCGTATACCAAGTTATTAAAAACTTCGCAATAGATGTTGGTGATGATCCAGAAAGAGCGGTTGCTTTATCAAATTTAGTTAAAAGTAATACAGACATATTGAAGATCCTCAACGATAGATTGATCAAAGAAAAGGAGAACACAGTTAAATTAGAAATACAAAAGTTAAAACAACAAGGTGATACAATGGAACATATTATTGATGCACAAAAATCGGTAATCACCAATAGAGATGAGATGTTTAAAGAGTTATTTAAAGAATCTAATGATGAAGATCAGGAATCTGATTGTATCGATGTTTAACTAATATTTAATTTAATACCAGATATATTGTTAGTATATCCAGACTCCGTAAATACGTGAGTAACATTTGTACAATACCAAATACCTTGCAATTTACCCTCATATTCGTTATCATAGTAATTGTGGTCTTTTCTAATTGAGAAAAACTTTCCAGATTGGCGATGTGTCATACCTACAGATTCGAACTCTATACCAACACTGAGAATATATTGAGATTTTAAAACAGCATTTCTGGTTAAAAACTCATAGGTATTGTCAGGAGAATACTTACAACCATAAGCGTATTCGATTTTTTTATTTTGTGATTGATTTACACCAACACTTAATAGACTTTTTTGTGATTTTAATTTACCTAAATATTTTTCATCATAGAATTGTTTAGTATCAGATATATCAAAATGGTTTATCTCAAATTTACCATCATCAAAGTTGTAGGTATGTGCAACTTTAGTTTTAATAAAGTCACTTTTATCCAATTTTGACACCTCAACTAGATCAAATTTTTCAATCTTTGATAAATCACCAAAAGATATATTATAGTTTACATTATAATTAGTCGGAACTCTACTTTTAAGAGGTATTTTATTATTATTAGCTGAATCAGCTATAGTAAAAGCCTCCATAAGCTCGCTACCAGCTTTAGTTTTATCAGTTTGCTTTAAAGCTAATTCTACTATATGTTGAAAACTATTTAAATACCATTTTTCGGTATTTCTTTGCTTAGATAATATACAGAAATCATCATCAACAGAACTTTGATGTATATCGTATATGTATTTTAAATCACCAATATAATCTCTATTTGCAGGTGATGTATAAAACACTTTATTTGACCCATTGTCCCAACTATCATCAAAGATTGCGCTACTGTTAGCTTCCTTAATTATTTCTTTAAGTATGTCTCCAGTAAATTCACACCTGTCCGAATCATCCCTCAAATATTGAGGAATACCCGAACCTTTTTGCATTAAGGCTGTTGAAAATTTACTAGTTTTGTCCATAAATTGGAATTTTTGAACATCTGTAAGATATATTTTTTTCAAATTACCTTTAACATCACCAGTATCGTGGTCTTCGATGTCGTGTATAATAAACATGTAATTCAAATTCCAAACATCTTTGTTAATATCACCTCTCTTTTGGGTACTTTTAAATTTTGGCGTAATATCTATATAAACATAATCCCGCTCAGATAAATTAAAATCAAAACCAGCTTCTATTACATCATCACCATTTTTATATGCGCGTTGTAATGCGTTGTCACTGTTGTCAATAATAATATAACCACTACTAAAAGGGTTGTGAACGTTATCATCTATAACAAGCATTTTGATAGCACTCTGAGTTAGCTGTAAGGTTTTACCAGCATCATTAGCTATCAATACGTTATAATCATATTCTATATCATTAAATTTAGAAGTGTTATTTATAGTATTTTGCATCAATCTATTATTTGTTCTTGTATTTGATCGATTATTTTACGTATATATTCTGGCTTAAACATTTTTAACACTACACCAGTTTCAACAAACTTTATAGGGTTTTGTATTTTATTAAATATACATATTAACCACCATAAATTAATGTCATCATAATGGATGTACGAAATAGTTGTCCAAGGTAGAGGTTTATTAACCGTCCATTCATAGTAATATTCATTATCAATATCCTTATCGAATTTTATAGTATTTATAATATTATAAACATTATAATTATCTATATTATATACACGAAACAAATTCTCATATTTGTATTCATCTAACTTTTGTAGATTATCTATATTATTTCTATATTCACCATCCATAATATTATAATGATATTTTAGTTATTTTATTACGAGTTGAATCTATCGACGACACACCTCTATCAGTAGTTTCACCCGATGTTGAAGTAGTTACACGAACCTTCTTTGTAACATCAACCATAGATTGCATAAAATTCTTACTTTCTGGTAAAATATCTTCTATATCTATTTTAATTGAATATGCGTCAGGAACTATCGTTCTCAAAGATGACTGACCAGCAACCTGTAGATCCATTAATCTAGTTGACCCTAAGAAATCAACCCGCATACCTTTAATACATGACACTGGGCTACGTCTAACCCCAGGTATCTCAATTTCATACAATGGTGGCGGGTCGAAAATAGTTTTAGTTTTTCTATTAGGTAAAAGATTATACATCAATGCAAAACATAATTCCCAATTATCAATAACATCTCCTATTTTACCAGTATTATATAAATTAAAGTTTAAAGAATAAGATGGACCTTGAGCATCAAATTTATACTGTTTAGCTCGTTCAATATATGTCCCAGGTCGAGTATTAGCGGATTCACCCAAACCAGAACCTAAAGCTGATACTATTTTATTAACATCTGTAGCTATATCACCTATAGCCCCCGTAGCTTGTTGCATTATCGAACTGACTAACCCACCACTATCTGGTTCACCCCAAGTCCCACCGATACTATGGTTTTTGTTATCAAAATAAGGTAGCACATAACTCCAACCAGTGTCCTCTAATGAATATAAACCAGCGTATGGGTTCTCACTATCGAGTAATTCACTAACTCTAGATTTTTCATCAGCAGATTTTTCAATTGATGTATCAGAATTATCACTAGTTTGGTCATCAGGTACAACCTTGTCTTTTAACTTTGCAAAAAATTCGGTGGCGGTTTGGTGACCAATTTCAGCACCAGCCGCCAAATTATACATAAGCTGTTGTATCATTACATCGTTAGTCAACTTACGCTCAACCATATATAGATAAGGAACGTCTACCCTAGCAGACTTCGGCTGAACTGTCCAAGCGTAGTCACTAACCACATTCACATGTTGTTTTTTTGTTAACTCTATGGATTGAGCACCGTATTGCCCAGCTTGGTTTTGGTCTTTGAATTCAAATAATGACATAATTAATACGCAAATGACATGTTGTACCCAACATCTCTTTGTTGGGATCGGTCTTTTTGGATGCTTTTAGGGTTGTGTTGAAATATGTTAGTCGAGTTAGATGTGGTATTAGCATTTGTTACAACATTAGATTGTTGGTTTTGAACAGTTTTCAACTGATCAGTATTCGCATTCAACGTATCTGTTAACTTCTTATACGCTTCATCTATTTTGGGAGTACCTTGGTCACCTACACGAAGCACTTGATTTTGCGGGTCAACTCCACCACCCATAGCTTTAATTTCAGAATTCAGCGTTTGATTAGACCCGTCAGGAGTTGATAGTTTATTTAAACCTTCAACGTTAGGTTTTTTTATATTATCAATCATTTTCTTAAACGGCTTGTTGTATTCCCTCCGTTTCTCCGCCAGTTTTTCTTGAGACGTCTTTTTTCCAGTCATAGTATCAGTAGCAATGGCTTCATTCGGCTTATCGAGTGAATCTTGAGGCACAGAATCTCCAGCCATTTGTTTGCTGGCTTCGTCTTCAAGCAATTTAGTAAGTCGATAATCACTCTCAGCAATTGGTAACTGAGTTGCTCCCTTTTCAGCTAATCCGTTAGCGACATAGAAATCTCTTTGTGCTCGCAGATCTGTAATTTTTTTCTTATTGTTTACACCGCGGCCTGCTCTCTTGAACATATTCTGTTTGGCCATGTATTGTTCATTGTGCGCGACCAACTTCTTTGTCTGCAGATCCTTATACTTTATTTGTTCTTTCTCATCATCATATACTTTTACTTCGGTGTCGTAGAAGGAGTCAAGGCCCCCCATACTGTCTCTGCCTTTAACCACTTCCATCTTAAATGAGCCAGCATTTTCTTCAAATGATTCGAAATCATTTTCGGCCTTACGTGCAGCAATAATAAGATCAACTTGTTTCTGCTTTGTTTCTTGTGCTGCTATGTTCTTAGGATTTTTATCAGGTCTTTTATATTTACCATCAGCATCTTTATACTTTGAAGTATCAACACCTTGTTTCTCTAAAACACGAAAAGCTGTTTTAATACTAGTTTCATTAATATCTTCACCAGCATTAGCTCCCTTTTGATATACACCAGTTTCTAATAGTTTTTCAGCAACACTTGTAGTTTTTTCTTCCTGAGCATCAGCAGCTTTTTCACTTTCTTTCCAATCAGGTATAGTGAATTTATTTTTAATTTCACCTATAACAGATTTAGCTTTATCAAAAACTGCTCCAAATAAACCAGTTAATTTTTCCCATATAGAACCTATAAAAAAGTCTATAGCGTTTTTTATAAGCCCACCTAATGCACCACCTTTGTCACCTTCAGATGCATCTGGATCAGTTGAACCAAATAACCAATCATATACACCCCCACCAAATGGTATAACGCTAGCAAATGTCCCAAATAAGGATTTAAAACCAGTTTTAAAATCACCTGTTGAAAAATAACCAATAGTTTCACCTAATCTAACCACTGTACCAATTATTGGTAAATTTCTAGCATTATCAGAAAACCATTTTTTAACACCAACAACTGCACCACCAATACCAGTACCATCGCTCCTAGCTTCAGTTACATCCATTGTAGCATTAAGTAAATCAAGAGCGACACCTATACCCGTACCAATTCCAGGAAACAAGTAAGCTACCGCTGCACCAACATCAACTAACCCACCAAGAATATCACCACTGGATAATCTCTTCATTGCGCTAGCTATAGATATCAATGATCCAATAATAGGTAATTTACTGAGAAATTTCTTACCTACACCTTTCAATAAACCACCGAGTAACCCTTTTGAACCAGTTTTAGCGACAGCGGATGCCGCAGTTTTACCAAATATCCCACCAAGTATAGTTCGCATAAATCCACCAGCTGCGAATAATTTTGGGAGTTTTGAACCCAAATTAACAAATAATAACGCAAAACTTTTGGAAACCATGTTAGCAATACCCTGTAACGCATCACCTTCAAACATTTTTTTAATGGACGCAACAAACGCCCCAGCTGTAACCAATAACGGTACAGCAATTTTAATTAAGTTTGTTAAAAACCCACCTTCGGTTTTATCCTCCATTTTTTCACCATCAATAGTTTCACTCTCAGTTGGTGAAGCTTTTAATTGGTTAAGAGCGGTTTGACTAAAATCATCAACAGAAACGTTAGATACATCTTCTCTCCTATCAGATTTATTAGTCTGTTCTTCACTATCGGATGTATCATCAACTTTATCAGGTTTATTTTTAAAATTAGATAATTTAGATAATAACCTAATTAAATTTCTATCGATAGATACTAGATTAACATCTTGAGGCGATTTATCAGTCTGTTCTTTACTATCAGACATAGCCAAGAACATTTTTTTCATCAAAGCATTTTTTATCGCTTCTGGTTTTACATTTTTTATCGCTTCTTCACCAGCTGATCCAAAATCTTTTGTCCCCGATTCGCGATCACGTATAAACTTCTGATATTCACCAACCTTTTCATCAGGTAAATATTTATCAGCTTTACGTGGTCGCTTTATGTTACTTTTAGGTTTTTCTTCATCTGCCATTTTAAATATTTATCGGCAGAGTCTATTTTTAGTTAAACAACGATGCGTTAATTTCAATCTCTTTATTCTTAACAAAGTACATGCCCTTATATGATGACTTGACATTATTAATATAGTCATGAACCTTATCACAAACCCGCTTACCTAACACATCAACAACATCTACGATATGAGAATATGAGTGATTATTAAAATCAACAACAGAGTTATTCGAAACTAATTGAACCTTATTTATATATTTTACAATTTCTAATATATAAGCGTCAGCTATTATACATCTAATCTCGTCCTCATCGGTGGGATTCATTGAGTGTTTAACAGTATCACCATATTCTTTCAAAATACGATTCTCTTGAAGAATTGTTGGGATCTGATATTGTATTGACACACCATCAACTACATCAACTTTAGGTGATAAATCTAATTTAATTTTTTTAATAAAATTAATAACAGGGTTTAAAGATGCGCCATTATATTTATCTGATACAAAATGATATCGCAACTGTATAAGAATAGCGTGTTTATCTATAATATTAAAATTATCAACTAAACCATTTTCAGAACAAAGATCTTTTATAATATCGTAACTTTTTTGGTGAAAAATTAAATTTAAAAGAGGATTATCTAAAGTCGCATGAATAAAATACTTTTGATGTTTAGCAGTTAATGTTGAAAATTTAATTTCTCTCTCAAGAGATGGTACATATACACCCTTAGATGATACCTCATAAGTATGTGCTTTAAGTTGTTCGATAAAATTATTATTATTTTCACTCATATATAAATTATTTATACTAAAATAGTTTAAAAACAACAACTATACAGGGTATTGGTTGTTTTGAGGTTGTTTATTTTTTTCAGATTCTTGTTTTTTATTAAACATATTAATATACATACCCATTTCATTTAATGTCATATGTTTATGTTCGTCAAAATTTATATTAACATTCCTCTTTAAATCTAACATATTTTCATAAACTGATTTGAGGTTATCCTTAAATATAACTTTACAAAAATTATAAATATACTCCTCATTTAGATCAAAATTAAATATATTTATACGACCATCTTTATCAGTTAATCTGAATAATTCGATACCACAAAACGAATTAATAATTGATTTTGTTTGATCATCTATTTGGATCTTGACAGACATCGGTATTAAATCATCTATATTATCACCAAAATCATCATAAATAACATCACCTTTAATAAAACCCCGTACTAACTCATCATTGAAGATATCGATTAACACCTGATCAGCTATTGGGAAATCTATTAAATTAACTTTCAAATATTTATCGGTGGAATATTTATTATAATGCTCCAAAACCTTAAAAACTAAATCTTGAACCTTTATTTTAACAACACACTGTTTTTCATTAATATACGTATTAAACTCCTTTACGTCTGATACACTATATATCCTAATATGTAACAATATTACATATATGTCTATCATATTTAGATTACTACAATCACCTTCCACACATAATTCATTTATCATATGTGATGAAAATCTTTTAAATATATCTATATCAGATTCTATACAAACTTTCTGAAGGTTCTTATACTCCTCTAAATTTAGTTCTCTAAAATATAAAACTCTATCATCAGATATATTTATTTTATAAATATAATTCATTAAAACAAAATAAAATTAAATTAAACAACGGCTAATGTATCACCTAAACTATCAATACCATTTCTCGTAAACCCCGCGATAAGAGGATTGATATGCTGGTAGTCGGTATGATGAACTTGATAATTACTATATGCAAACTCTATACCAGTTCGTGTTTCAACGGTATCATTTTTATAATCATATGGTACTTTTGAAACACCCACACAACAAACATCAAAAAATGTCCATATCTTACGAGCCACAGGTGATTTGAACGCATCGGTTCTACCGTACTGAATGAGGGTTAAATTAGTTTTGATACTTTCCTCCTCTGGTCTAGCAACAAGCCCTTTATGGGCTGCTAAGGCAGCCCACGGGCGACATATACCATCAACAAAAGATAAATTAGTCTCAAGAAATTCTAGTTCAAGAATTTGATGAGCTTGTCTACCTCTACTAATAGGTGAACCCCTAAACCCACGAAAAGAATCTGGGTAATCTACATTAACCTTTTCTCTAGGTATTTCAGCCTTTTGTGCGAAAAAACACCCAATCGTTTTGTGTAAAAAGTAATCAGTAAGTTCATCATAAGGTACATTCCACCCTTCTCCACGAGTATATTCCAACTCCCTCATAACAGCAGTATTTAATGTTTTAGGGAATGATTCAAATAATAATACCCACTGTGATGAATTAGATGGAGAAGTTATCCACGACTCCATTTGTTGGAGAAAGTAATTTTGAGGACTTATCGAAGGTATCGACGGAATATTACCTATAACAGACCTCCTCGATTGAGGTGAACCTGTACTAACTCTTTTAGATGATTGTAATGGATTATTTAAAGACATTATTTACCCCTTATATCTTTAAGACCTGCTCGTTTTGAGACAGATACCCATTTAGCAGCCGCAAAAGCCGCCGACAAATTGTCACTGTTATAAATATACTTAGCAAGCATATCTCTATCATCTTTATTATTTTTTAATTTAAAAAGAAATTCTTCACAAGCATTATCCTTATTATACATTCGTTTAAATTCTTTATCGAAGAATTTAATAAATTTACCACCAAAATAGTTACGACTATTTGTTAAAAGATCAATAGCAGTAAAGGGTTCAACTTGCCAATAACCCCTAGCTGGACCATGTTTACCAGTTTTAGGATCAATACCCTGAATCCGAGTATTATATAATGATTCAACTTCGCCAGTATAAATTAATAAATCATTTAACACAGTTGGTGAAACACCTTCATCACCACCAAAAATCGAAATCGCATTATTAATAGATTTTGAAGCATTTGAAGGAAGGTTTACACCATCGCTTAATTTTCTACCACCTTCAGCAACTTTTTTAGCGGCATCAACCTCTTTACCCTCAACACTACCATCGGTCTGATAGTATTTAATCCATAAATCAAGAAATGTTTCAGCATTTAAAACATTCATATTTTCGCTAGAATATTCTTGATTATATGTAGTGTCACCCATAGTTGTGGTAGGGTTACCCATCAAAGATGCTCCAGCGAACGCTCCAATTTTAGCTAAATCGCCAAGTTTACCTTCATTGTAAAGTTCGTATATTTTTTCATCATCTACAGTTATCATTTTAAATATTTATAAAAAAACCCACTATTATCCAATAGTGGGTTTTAACTATCTAAAGTTAAGATTTTAAAGATTAACTCTAACGTCTACCGATAAAGTTGGAGCCTTATTAGATTCATACCTAGCATAATGATAACTGAAATTAGCTGGGAATTGTTGAATTTCACCCGCGTCGGAAATATCATAAGCTAACGCACCAACAGATTTACAAGCTACACCAACAAGAGTTATAGTCTTTATAACATCTAGATTATTATCAACAACCGCTAACACTATAGTTGCGTTAGATTTCGGTACAAAATAATTACCAGTAGATGATTCATCATCGAAAACCTGCATAGTCCACTCCGTGAATTTATTCCATAAGTCGAATTTTTGGTCAGCAAAAAACTCAATAGCGTAACCGTCCGAACCAGAGTATTTGACATTACCAGTTACGTTAAAATCAAGACCCATGAACGTTGCGGTAGATGTTTGAACTTGGCGCTCAGGTAATGACGCAGTTTTAGCATAAACTAAATCATCTGCACCAAAGTTTACTGATATACCACTACCAGTAGTAATAGATACAACCCTTAGTTGATTTTTGCGAGTAAAATCTCTATCTTGCGCTACGCTATAGAAATCGGTAATTGTTGATATTCCGTTTGACATAATATTTTTTATAAGGTGTTTTAATTATTTATAACTTTTAAGGTGTTTTAATTATTTATACATAATTAAGATAATTCAAAATCAAAAGTATATGGAAACCCATCACCAGAAGGGGGTTCTACATCAGACGGTTTCGCAGCAAATGGTGAAAACCCATGACGCTTTATTAGAGTTTTAACAGCATCTTTCTTGGTACTTCTTCTATATGATTTAGATAATCTCTTACTAAACGTTTTAGATTTTATATTATTAGATAAATTCATTTTAATTATTTATAAATATACAATAACAACTCCAAATATTAAGGTGTTTTTATAATTATACTTCTTTAAAAAAACCATCTACATCAGGAGATACAAAAATACCCCCTCTAACATTAGTTATTGCAACTGTTGCTATAACTATCGGTAATTTTTCACCACTACTACCTACACCTTCAATAGCTAAACGTATAGGTTGTCCAGCACTACCAATATTACCTAAATCTGCCGAAAAGTTAATGAATTGAGGATCAAATGTATATTTTTTATCAACATAATCATATCTAAAATTATTAATACTAACATCTTCTACAATTACTTCTTCGTAGAGGCCAAAAGAATTTAAAAAATCACTTCTGGTTTCTGTAATTGGATTAGTCATATCAGCCAAAGAATTATTAGTGTAAAATATTGAGAATGTAGCCGCATTCATATCAATCGAACCTAGTATTATCTCTTTGACTTGTCTAGGAGCATAACAAGCAGCACCAGTGTTGTATGTAGTAGTATAAGTATTTGATTTAAATTTCCCTACTATATCATTAGACCATGATTGCTCAACACCAGGTTCATTTAATATTTCTTTTGTTTGTGCCATGACCAAAACGTAACCTAGACAAATGTTACCATTAGTCACATCTATCACAGCAGCGTAACCATTAGTATCTTTAGTAAAATCACTATTTAAAGCGATAGCCCCACTTTTAAAAACAATATTAAACCATCTTGTGAAACCAGAACTAACGGCAACGTAATCACCATAATATAAACCGATATCTGTAAATTCATACAAACTCGGTGAAGCAAGTTTATCTAAATCTGAAGCATCGTGTTGCCAATTTTCACATATAGTCGGTACATCGGCGCTACTCACTGTTGAATCAAAATACGCAAACCTGATATTGTTTTGATCTACTAGGTTATAATTGTATTCGAAAAATTTTGTTCTACCTATTGAAGTTAGTTTTATCATTATTAATAGTGTTTGGGGTTAATTTGAAATACCTGATGATATACGAATTGTATCAGATTGGATTGGAATATCGATATAATCATGTGAAATACCTGATGAAATATACATTGTATCAGATTGGATTGGAATTATATCAACACTATTAATAAAAACAGTCTGACTCACACCGAGACCGTTTAATGTTATCGTAAATACTTCATTACCTTCAGTTAAATTATCTAGTGTTACCAAGAATAATCTAGATTCAACTGAACCAACTGTAAACGAACCAGTTAATGATGTATTATCTATATCATTACCATCTAAACCAGTTATAGTATAATCGATTACCGTTCCGTTAATTGGGTTTTCAGTATTTAAAGTAATAGTAAATGATTCGCCCTCATTAACTTCTGAAGATGTACTTTGTAATGTATAAATAGGTTTCGTCGAATCATGATAAATTCTTACGTGACCAGAAGCAGATCCATTACCATCATTATGCTGAGCTCCAATTGCTACAATATCACCAGCAGCATTTATACTAACACTTGAACCACTGTAATCATATTCAGCTTCGCCATCAATATCAGCTCCGATTTGTGACCAAGTACCGCCAATGTTTTGATACACTCTTACGTGCCCAGAACTAGATCCATTACCATCATTAAAACGAGCTCCAATTGCTACAACATCACCAGCAGCATTCATACTAACACTGTAACCACTCCAATTATTAGCAGCTTCACCATCAATATCAGCTCCAATTTGTGTCCAAGCACCGTCAATATTTTGATAGACTCTTACGTGACCAGAATCAGTTCCATTATCGTCATTACCAATAGCACCAATTGCTACAATATTACCAGCATCATTTATACTAACACTTGCACCACTAAAATTAGAAGCAGCTTCCCCATTAATATCAGCTCCAATTTGTGTCCAAGTACCAGCAATGTTTTGATAAACTCTTACGTGACCAGAATCATTTCCATTACCACCATTATACTTAGCACCAATTGCTACAACATCACCAGCAGCATTCATACTAACGCTAGTACCACTCCAATCACCAGCCGCTTCACCATCAATATCAACTCCAATTTGTGTCCAAGTACCAGCAATATCTTGATAAACCCTTACATGACCAGAACTAGTTCCATTGCCATCATTAAAATGAGCTCCAATTGCTACAATATCACCAGCAGCATTCATACTAACACTTAAACCACTGTAATCATATTCAGCTTCACCATCAATATCAACTCCAATTTGTGACCAAGTACCACCAACATTTTGATAGACTCTTACGTGACCAGAATTAGATCCATTACCATCATTATACTCAGAACAAATTGCTACAACATCACCAGCAGCATTCATACTAACGCTAGTACCACTTTGATCATATGAAGCTTCACCATTAATATCAGCTCCAATTTGTGTCCAAGTACCACCAACATTTTGATAGACTCTTACGTGACCAGAATCAATTCCATCATCGTCGTTACCATTGGCGCCAATAGCAACAATATCACCAGCCTCATTCATACTAACGCTTTGACCACTATAATCACCACCATCTTCACCATCAATATCAGCTCCAATTTGTTGCCATATATTAGTATTATTATCAATAATTGTTACAGTTTCACTCACACCGAGACCATCTAATGATATAACAAAATCTTCATCACCTTCAACTAAATTATCTGATGTTACCAAGAATGATCTAGATTCAACTGAACCAACTATAAACGAACCTGTTATTGATGTATTATTTATATCCTCAGTTTGTATACCACCTATAGTATAAGATATTACTGTACCATTAATTGGGTTTTCAGTATTTAAAGTAATAGTAAATGATTCACCCTCATCAACTTGTGAAGATGTACTTTGTAATATATAAGTAGGTTCTTCACCACCATCGAGAATCTCCCACCCATTATCAATTAAGTCTTGCCTCTTAGTTGCAACCGATGATGAATATATACTATTACTGAAGTTAGCGTAATAATTGTTACCAGTATTGAGTGGGGTGTGGTTTGATATATTACTATGTAATTTAGTAATAATATCATCATATTCATCCGTCGTTAATGTAGGTATAGATATTACACGATGGTCAACACCGTTATATAAATTAACCTTGGAGAATGTACAGTTTTCCCAACCAAATATATCAGAACCTTCAGATAATTCTGGTACACTTACTCCAAATGGAGCTATATGAGTAGCATCTCCAATATAGAAAGGAGGTAAATATGTTATACCGTCAACTGAACGAAATGTACTTCTAAAGGTCAGAAAACCTGATGCGACAGGTATATTACTACCAAGTTTCAGATTTGTGAATGGATTATCTGATTTAGTTACATTTATTTTAGTATTAGAAAAAGTAAGGAAATAATTACATGTAACATACTCATCGTTTGAGAATGCACCGAAACTCTCAAGGTTGGTACAACTATCCCACGTTTGGTTCATAGATGTTACTTTACCCACATCAATCGATGGGAAACTCACAAGGTTGGTACATATTGACCATGTTTGACGCATAGATGTTACATCACTTGTATCAATTTGTGGAAAATATGTAAGTTGACTATTAAAACCAAACGCAGCATCTAATATTGTTGTATTTTGCGGCACATCGAAATTATCATATGTTCCATCTGGCAAGTTTGAGCAACCATACCATGTACCATCCAAACTAGTTATTGTAACTGAATTTGTGATTTGATTTATAATAGAGTCTGGGAAAGATAATAAACCTTCACAATCGCCCCACGTATATTCCAACTTAGTTACACCAGTTGGAATAGTAATTGAAGGGAATGAAGTAAGACCAGAACAAGATCGCCATGTACCATTCAAACCATCATTTGTTAAATTGATAGGTGCATCGAAATTATTAAATGTACTATTCAGTAAACTAGAGCAATCACGCCATGTTTCTTTTAGACTGGTAATAGTAGCCGAATTTATTATATTATCAATCAAGTTAGTTGGAAAAGAAGCAATATTTTTAGATGACTTCCACGTTCTAGTCAACTCAGTTGCGGATGATATATTGATATCTGGGAAAGATATTAGGGTGTTGCAATCATACCAAGTTGAAACGAATATTTCACCAGATGATGTATCAAACCCTTCAGGAAATGATTCTAATGAACGATTATAAGTGAATGCATATTTAAAATCAGTAACTTCGGATGTATTGAATTCAGGTGGGACACTCCCGCTAGGTAATTGAGTTATATTTTTAGCGTGACTTAAGAAGTATTCAAACGTTTTAAACTTCATCTTACCCCATGAACTTATTTCAGTGATCATATCAGCAGACAGTATTAATGTTGGAGCATCGCCTCCCCAACCAAAACGCATACCAATTGTGTCTCGTGCTGGACCTTGTATGATACTTACAGTATATGAACCATCACCATCAACAGGGTACGTATGGGACATATTCTGAGTTTGATTATAATCATCCCCATAAAAATATTCTTCTGGGTTACCATCACCCCAATTTACTACAATATTATTGGTATTAAAAATTTCAAAAGTCCTATCAGTTTTTAAAGTTGTATCAACCGTTAATACCATAGCATCAGGATTACCCTGAGCTAGAACGACATCAATAATTGTCACAGTCTCACTCACACCGAGACCATCTAATGTTATAACAAAATCTTCATTACCTTCAGTTAAATTATCTGATGTTACCAAGAATGATCTAGATTCAACTGAACCAACTATAAACGAACCTGTTATTGATGTATTATTTATATCCTCAGTTTGTATACCACCTATAGTATAAGATATTACTGTACCA
>Ga0209197_1000994_pt1 | contig 18504 bp, 20 predicted proteins | sample COGITO_mtgs_1105_4_FD_184802 | JGI IMG/M metagenome (GOLD analysis project Ga0209197, IMG submission 184802) | Pelagic marine microbial communities from North Sea - COGITO_mtgs_110512 (SPAdes) (version 2) | ecosystem: Environmental > Aquatic > Marine > Epipelagic ... | reverse complement strand
AAGTAAATACTAACTATTGGAAAGAAAAGATGCTCGAACTTGGGGGTGATTATAGTATCTGGTCCAATGCCCCTGAAAACCCATCTTACAACTAAGACAGACGAACCGTCATATTAAGCTTTGCCAAAATACTTTGACTCACTTTGGAAGAAAAACTCTTTTTTCTAAACGTGGTGATTGGTTGGATTCCTTGGACCACATTCGTCACAAACAACTCATCTGCTTTTTGTAATTCAAAAGGCGAAATAGATGCTTCGATACATTCGAATTCTGGAATTTTTTTAAGAATTTCTAGAACTTGCTTCCGCATAATTCCTTTCAAACAGCCATCCTCTAAAGGCGGTGTTTTAATGATGTTTCCTTTTACTAGAAATAAATTCCCATTAAGTGCCTCTACAATGCTTTTATTGGTATTTAACAACAAACAGTTATCATATTGATTTTCTTTGGCATAAATACTGCCTAAAACATTAAGCACTTTATTATTGGTTTTTAACGTTGACAAAAGACCAGGAGTCACATAAAAATCTTTAAATAATTCGACTTTGTAAGCAGCGGAATTAAATAAGTATAAATCACTTTCTAAAGAAGATGCCGTTATAAAATAGTTGACATCGTTGGTTAGAGGTGTATAAAATCCTCCTTGCTTTCTAAATACGGTTAATTTGACTCTGAACGAATTAGAGTTTGAAGTGTTATGATTCAACAATTCTAGAATTTGAGATTCTAAAAATTCTGGGGTAAATTCCATCGGAATTTCCATTCTTAGAATGCGCATGGAAGCCATCAATCGAAAATAATGATCTTCCCAGAACAAAATTTTACCATTTAAAGTTTTAATGGTTTCAAATACTGCATCTCCATAAGCTAAACCTCGATTAAATACCGATAATTTTGCTTGTTGCTCCGAAAGTAATTCGCCGTTACTATTAATCATAAAAAAAGTCCTGAATAAACAGGACAAATATAGTTTAAAAATAAAAAATGTCTAAGAAGAGCCTAAGATTTGTTTAAGATCAGATATTTGATTGTCCCACAACATTTTTGTTTCTTCAACTTCGTCATGTTCTGCAAAATCGGTGACCATTAATGAGACATCTTTTGTGATACCGTCGACTTGAATTCTAATTTCAAAATAAGATTGATCTTCATCCCCATCGAGCCATTTGAATTTTACACGTTCACCATTTTTTTTCGATAACAATTTTGCTTCCTCTTCTGAATCATCCCATATAAAGGTGAATAATTCGCCTCTAGAATTCACATTATCGGCAAACCATTCAGACATTCCTGATGGTGTGGAGATGTATTGAAATAACAATTGAGGGGATGCTTGTATTGGAAATTCTAACTCAAACTTAATTTTATCGCTCATTAGGTGTTTTAAAATTTAAAAATTCCAAGATATACATTAATTGGTTACAACTGTAATGAATTTTAATTTTTTTTAAAGGGGTATTTATTTGTGAGGCGTGATTTTGTTTTTATCTTTGCAGCCATCTAATTATGGCGAGGTAGCTCAGCTGGTTAGAGCGTCGGATTCATAACCCGGAGGTCGCGGGATCGTGCCCCGCTCTCGCTACAAAAAAACCCTTGAGATTTTCAAGGGTTTTTTTTTTAATTTCATGAAACGATTTTGATAAGTTCGTCAAGCGTTATTAACTGTTGATCTCCTGAATTCATGTCTTTTAGCATGAATTTATTCTGTGCCATTTCGGCCTCCCCGACCATAACGACATAAGGTATTTCACGTTTATTGCAATACACCATTTGCTTTTTCAATTTTGCCGGATCAGGATAGAGCTCTGTGGCAATAGATTTTGATCGCAAAATTGTCATCGCTTTTAAACAGTATAAACTTTCTGAAGTTCCAAAATTGGTGAAAAGCACTTTGGTAGACGTCGTTTTGTCGAATGGAAATAAGTTTAATTCTTCCAGAACTAAATAAATTCTATCCAATCCAAAACTAATTCCAACTCCACTCACATCTTTTAAACCAAAAATCCCGGTGAGATCGTCGTATCGCCCTCCCCCACCAATAGATCCCATTTGTACAGAATCTGGTGCAGAGACTTCAAAAATAGCACCGGTGTAATAATTAAGACCACGCGCTAAGGTCACATCCATTTGTAGCTTGGCCGTTTTAAGCCCAATCGCAGCTACTGACGACGCGATAAACTCCAATTCCTCAACGCCTTTTATCCCTTCAGTAGAAGCGCTTAAAATCGTTCTTAAGCTTTGTAATTGTTCAGAGAAATCACCAGTGAGGCTAAACAACGGTTCTAATTTAGAGATCCCGTCAGAATCAATGCCTTTATTGAGCATTTCTTCTTTGACTTTTTCTGCACCAATTTTATCGAGCTTATCTAAAGCTACTGTAAAATCGATCAGCTTATCTTGAGCGCCAATTAATTCGGCGATACCAGCTAGTATTTTTCTATTGTTTATTTTTATGGTAACACCGTTAAGGTTTAAATCTGAAAAAACAGCATCATATAATTGAATGAATTCTATTTCTTGCCACAATGATTTTGAGCCAACAACATCTGCATCACACTGATAAAATTCTTGAAAACGCCCTTTTTGGGGACGATCGGCCCGCCAAACAGGTTGAATTTGATAGCGCTTAAATGGAAAAATAATATCATTTTGATATTGAGCCACATAGCGAGCAAAGGGCACGGTTAAATCGTAACGTAATGCTTTTTCTGTGAGGGAATTTGAAAACCGTGCTAAGTTGCCGTCTTCAAGGGCTTGTAAATCGGCTTTTTTTACTTTGTCACCTGAATTTAAAATCTTAAAAATAAGGCGATCGCCTTCTTCTCCGTATTTTCCTAATAAGGTTTCCGCCAACTCAAAACTAGGCGTTTCAATAGGCTGGAATCCAAATTTCTTAAAATTTGATTTAATGGTACTAAAAATGTAGTCGCGATTTGCTAACTGCTTTGGAGAAAAATCTCTCGTTCCTTTGGATATACGTGGTTTAGATACCATGGTGATGCTTTAATTAACAAATATCTCTCTTTTTGAGAACCTATCCAATTAGATCTTCTAAATACTTATAAAGATCCCCTTTCGTAATCGAAGACCCTTGTTTGATAAGTTCAAATAATTTGGTGTTTTTATCTGCTTCAATGGATTTGTCAGCATTAAATAATTCGACCTCGTCAGACATCAAATTTGCTCTTAACCAAGAGAAACCTTCTTTGGTAGTCAGATCTATGTCCTCTTTTTTTATTTTAAGACCAATCAATCGCAACTGCGAAGCATCTACTTTAAACAGATACATATGTTGAGGTGCTATATTTTCTAAATACGCCACTTTTGACAATACGCCTTCCCAAACTAAGTCACTAAAAACATCCAGTTCTTCTTCAGCGACTTCAGGTTTTTGTTCCTTGATGTCTTTCCATTCATCCGCTGTAATGGATTGCGTCGCTAAGAAATTGATAAATTCTTGATTTAGTTCTTCAAACTGCTCTTTGGTTAGTCTTGTGTATTTCATCCTTGATTATAGTTAAAAAAAATGCGCCCTGATAATAGGGCGCAAATTTATAAAATAAGATTGAATTAACACTAGAAGATGTAACGTAATCTAAATTGGATTTCCCATCTAGACGCTGAAATAGAATCGTATACGAATACTTAAAATTGATTAGTATCAAACTCTATAAAAAATAAAAAAGCCTATACATTTGTACAGGCTTTAGTATTAATGAATTTTAATAACAAAGAATCTTATTTCCCCGCTATAATTTCAAAAGGTAACTCAACTGCTACATCTCTGTGAAGACGAATTGTAGCATTGTATTTACCAAGACGTTTCACGTTACCACCGGCAACAGAAATGAATTTTTTATCAATTGCATGTCCAGCTTTTTCTAAAGAGGCAGCAATATCAATATTATTAACAGATCCAAATAATTTATCGCCAGTACCAACTTTCGCTGATATTTTGATTTCTAATGCTTTTAAAGCTTCCGCAATTGCTTGTGCTTCATCAACTATTTTCTTTTCTTTGAATGCGCGTTGTTTCAAGTTTTCTGCTAACACTTTTCTAGCAGATACCGTAGCAAGAATGGCTTTACCACCTGGAATTAAAGAATTTCTACCATAACCGTTTTTCACCGTTACAACATCATCTTTAAACCCCAATCCTTCTACGTCGTGTTTTAATATAAGTTCCATAGTTATCGTTTTATTTCATTAAATCAGCTACATAAGGCATCAATGCTAAATGACGGGCTCTTTTCACAGCGACCGACACTTTTCTTTGATACTTTAAAGAGGTTCCAGTTAAACGTCTTGGTAATAACTTACCTTGTTCGTTTACAAATTTGATTAAAAAATCTGGATCTTTATAATCGATATACTTGATACCTGATTTTTTGAAACGACAGTATTTTTTTGCTTTGTTGGTGTCAATATTTAAAGGCGTTAAATATCTGATTTCACCATCTTTTTTTCCTTTGGCTTGTTGTTCTATAGACATAATTACGCTTTTTCTTTAAGTTTAACTCTTCTTCTTTCAGCCCATGAGATTGCATGTTTATCTAAACTTACAGTTAGATAACGCATAAAACGCTCGTCACGTCTAAATTCTACTTCTAAAGGGCCAATAGCCTCTCCAGGTGCAGTAAATTCAAATAAGTGGTAAAATCCACTTTTTTTGTTTTGGATTGGATATGCTAATTTCTTTAGCCCCCAATCTTCCTTCGATACCATCTTTGCTCCTTTAGAAACGAGTAACTCCTCGTATTTCTGTACTGTTTCCTTTATCTGTGTGTCAGATAAAACGGGATTCAAGATGAAAACAGTTTCGTAATGATTCATAAATTTGTATAATTATTTGTTTAAAATGGCTGCAAAAGTAAGTATTAATTCTTGTTTGGGCAATAATAAATAACTTTATTTAATTAGAAAAAGTTGATTCGTTAAACGTTATTTTAGGAGTTTTATCGATTTTATTTTCGTATAATTGTAATCAATAATCATTATTAATTTTATTCAATGATCTTAAATTGTATAATTGTTGACGACAACACGCTCCAACGATTAGCGACTTTAAAACGTATTAACTCCCACCCTTCTCTAAAGTTGAGTGGTGAATTCTCCTCTGCTCTTGAAGCTAAAAAGTTTCTTCAGACAACTACTGTGAACCTTATTTTCATGGAAGTCAACCTTCCTATTTTAAATGGTTTTGACTTATTAGAAATATATAAAAACAGCTCTGAACAAAACAAACCCTTTATAATTATTACCAGTGCCGATACATCTCATGCATTCAAAGCTTTCGATTATAATGTGATTGATTATTTAGAAAAACCAACAACTGAAAATCGATTTAACGACGCAGTCACTAAAGCCGTATTACAGGCAAAAATGGCTGAAAACTTTCAAGACGATAATGGTGAGCATATTTTTGTGAAAAGCAATTTAAAGAAACGTAAAATTTATATTAATGAAATCAAGTGGATTGAGGCGCTTGGAGACTACGTTAAATTAATTACCCAAGACAAAAGTTTTGTCATTCTTTCAACCATGAAAGCTTTTGAAAACGAACTTCCAAAAAATTCATTTTTAAGAATCCATAAATCGTATATCATCAACCTTAAAAAAGTAGATCGATATGACAGTAAGTATGTGGAAATCGAAAAAATGAAACTTCCATTAAGTAGAACTCGAAAAACACAATTAAGTCAAGCTTTGGATGTTATTGTTAACTAATAACTATCTACGTTAATAATAACACGTACCGCTCTATAGCTTGGGGTACTTAAAAAACTCGTCTTAATTTTTTGAAGAACAGACTTTGTTTTAATTAGCGACTGATTTTGTGGTATTTTAAGTAGAATGTTTTTGTGATATTGATTTCTTATTCTCGAAACAACGGGGAATTCTGGGCCTAATACATTTTGTTTAAATACGTGCCGTAAACTGGTTGCTAACCATTCTGAACCATCATTCACTTTATTATAGTCCTTATGTTTAAGTGTCAATTTGATAATTCGGCAATACGGCGGATATTTATAAACACGTCGATCGTCCAATTGTTCTTTAAACATGGATGCATAGTCGTTGGTTGAAACTTGTTGCAAGATGGTATGGTAGGGATCGTAAGTTTGGATGATCACCTTACCCCTAACATCAGTTCGACCCGCACGTCCAGAAACCTGTTGTAACAACTGAAAGCTTCGCTCATGGGCTCTAAAATCTGGGAAATTAATTAATTGATCTGCGTTGAGAACTCCGACCAGTTTTACGTGTCTAAAATCGAGCCCTTTAGTAACCATTTGGGTACCGACTAAAATATCGACCTCCTTATTTTCAAAACTCGAAATAATTCGATCGTAACTATATTTTCCTCGTGTCGTATCCAAATCCATTCGTGCCACCTTAGCTTCTGGAAACAAAACTTCTATTTCTTCTTGAATTTGCTCGGTCCCAAAACCTTTACTATCAATTTCCACGCCGCCACATGCCCCACAAGTTGTTTGCATTGCCATGATATAACTACAATAATGACATCTTAGCTGTTGCTTGTATTGGTGAAACGTTAGACTAACATCACAATTTGGACATTCGGGGGTATGACCACAGGTATTGCAAGAAACAATGGGCGAATAACCCCGTCTGTTTTGAAACAAAATAACCTGGAAATTAGCATCCAGTGCATCTTTAATTTCGTCAATTAAACGGTCACTAAAATGATTGGTCATTCGTTTCCGCTTGTACTTATCTTTTAAATCTACCAATTCAATTTCTGGCATCATCACGTTATTAAAACGATGTGTCAGAGCTATATATCCGTATTTGCTATCTTTGGTGGCATTATAATAACTTTCAATGCTTGGCGTTGCCGATCCTAATAATGTTTTAGCTTTAAATATAGAAGCCAATACAATGGCGGTATCTCTGGCATGGTATCTAGGCGCAGGGTCAAATTGTTTGTAAGACTGTTCGTGTTCTTCATCGACAATCACAAGTCCTAAATTACTAAATGGAAGTAAGACTGACGAACGCGCACCGATAATCACTCGTGCCGATTCTGAATCATTAAGGACATGGTTCCAAACTTCGAGGCGTTCATTTTGTGAATACCGAGAATGATAGACCGCAATTTGATTGCCAAAATAATGTTTTAAACGGTGTACTAATTGGGATGTTAAAGCGATTTCAGGTACTAAATAAAGAACTTGTTTTCCAGCGGCAATAATCGCTTCAATTTTTTTGACATAAATTTCTGTTTTACCAGAAGAGGTTACGCCATGCAACAAACTAATATCATAGGTTTCAAAAGAAGTGTCAATTTCTTGTAAGGCCGTTTCCTGAAATTCATTCAAGGATTTAGAAGCACTCGTTTCGGAATCATCAAATTGAATACGATCCGTTTGAAAAAAGTATTCCTCAAAGATATCTTTATCAATTAATGCTTTAATTTGAGTGGAAGTCGCATTGCTTTTGGTTTTTAATTCGGATACTTTTATTTGTGGGTGATGCGGTGCTAAAGAAAAGTAATTCAAAACAATTTCACGTTGTTTTGCAGAACGTGTTAACGACCCTAAAAGCTCTTGTAAGGCATCTTCATGCTGATGATCCGAATGGATTCGAACACATCGAATGAGTTTTGGTTTGTATTTTTCTAACACTTCTTGCTCAACAACTATCGCCTTTTGATCTAATAATCGCTGTAAAAGTGGAAACGAATTTTTGGTGTCGATGATCGCATTTATTTCATCAATTTTTAAGCTCGATTGGTGTTGTAACGCTTCATACACCAAATACTCTTCATCTTTTAATGAAGATACCTCAAAATTAATAGAAGTGTTTAATGAAATAAGTGTTTCACTTTCTAACAGAAATACACTCGGAAGTGAGGCCCGCATCACATCGCCCATCGTACACATATAATACCCAGAAATCCAATTCCACAACTGAAACTGAGACGAATTTACAATGGGAGCAGCATCCAAAATACTATGAATCGATTTTGCTTCATATGCTGTGGGCGCCTCCTTATGAATTTTATAAACGATACCTGTGTAAACCTTACGTTTTCCAAAAGGAACTGCGACTCGAAATCCAGGTTTAACAAATTGGGCTTCAGCTGCTGTAATGGCATACGTAAAATTACGTTCCAGAGGTAACGGTAATATGACATCAACAAAATTGAGGGTTATGGGCTGCATTTTTTCTTTAGGAGTTGAAGAGAAGAATTCAATTCATGACCAAGGAGAATGATGTTTGCATTTAGCCAAAAGTAAAATAGGAGAATTAAAAGGGCGCCGATCGAACCATATAATTCGTTGTAAGTTGAGAATTTTTCGATATAAAGACCAAATAAATAAGAGGTCAAAAGAATCAAAAAGGTCGTAAACAAGGCGCCGATCGAAAAGAAACTCGATAGTTTTCCATCTTTTGTTCCAAAATAATATAAGGTCGCCATACTTAAATAGGTCATTAAAACAAAAAAGAAATATTTGGCGCGTGTGATCCAAAAAAGTTCGTTTATGACATCGCCAGTACTAAACTTATCAAGGATTGTAGGAATCAAATAGATCTGAGCATATCCAAAGCCAATGACCGTCATAATTAATAGAAAAACTAAAATAATTGCGACTCCAAAAGCATAAATATATTGTTTGATAAAATTTCGATTGAGTTGTTGATGGTAGGAACTTTCGAAACCAGAAAACACCGCATTGACGCCGTTAGCCATTAAAAACATGGAAATTAAAAAAACGGTTGACAGCAAGCTACCTGTATTGGTGTTATTGATGTTTTCAAAAATATTTTGATTAAAAAAATCAGAGGTTTGAGGCGGTAAAATTGAATCTAAAAATTCTAGAAAATCGACCTTAAAATTCTCAAATGGAATGTATGGAATCAAAATAATAATAAACAATAAAAAAGGAAAAATTGCTGTGAAAAAACTAAAAGCAATCGCACTTGCACGTGTGGTAAGCGCACCTTTGAAAACTCCAATGACATACATTTCTAAAAGATCGTAGGTAGAAAGCCCTTCAAAACCAGGGAGTTTAAATTTTTTAAGAAATTTAACAATCCAATTTAAAATTGGAATCTTACTTAATTTATCTTCGATGGCTTCACTCATTAAACGGCTTTAAGGCTTAAATCCATATTAGACACAGAATGGGTCAAAGATCCACAGGATATATAATTGACACCGCATTCTGCATAATGTCTTAAAGTAATTTCATCGATTCCACCGGAGGATTCCGTCAGACATTGATCGCCAATAAGCTCAATGGCTTTTTGAGTGTCTGTATAATTGAAATTATCGATTAGAATACGATACACACCATCATTATCTAAAATCTCTTGGATCTCATCCAAATCTCTGGCTTCCACTACGATTTGAAGATCTAATTGATTTTTTTTTAAATATTCCTTAGACATTGAAATGGCTTTGGTAATACCACCCGCAAAATCAATATGGTTATCTTTAAGCATAATCATATCATACAGTGCAAACCGATGGTTTACACCCCCACCAATGGCCACGGCCCATTTTTCTAAGGCTCTAAATCCTGGAGTCGTTTTGCGTGTATCCAATATTTTTGTGTTAGTGCCTTTTAAAATTTCTACATAGGAATGTGTCTTTGTCGCAATCGCACTCATACGTTGCATCGCGTTTAGCACAATGCGTTCGGCTTTAAGAATCGATTGTTTGGCCCCTTCTACATAAAAAGCAATCTCACCAAATTTAACGTTTGCTCCATCTGAAATTAGGGTCTCAACTTTCAAGTTAGGATCGACATACTGAAAGACTTGTTTAGCAAAACTAATGCCGGCAATAATTCCGTTATCCTTAATAATAAGCTTCGCTTTTCCAATCGCATCGGATGGAATACAGGCTAAAGAACTATGGTCGCCATCGCCGACATCTTCTCGTACAGCATTGGCGATAATAAGTTGCACTTCGTTTTTAAATTGTTCGTTGGTGATCATGTTTGTAACTTTGTAGCTAAAATATGAATTGTAACGCAAATAGTTAAACAATTCTAACACCTTATTTAAAATAATTTAACTTTGTACAATGCAAATCAAACTCATTGCCATAGGGAAAACCGATCAAAATGAATTGGAACACCTTATTTCTATCTATCAAAATCGCCTCTCGCACTATGTGCGGTTTTCATTTGAAATAATTCCCGATCTAAAAAACAGTAAAAATTTATCTGAAAAACTTCAAAAAGAAGAAGAAGGGAAATTGATTCTTAGTAAAATCACAGCCACAGATCGCCTTATTTTATTGGATGAAAATGGCAAAGAAATGAATTCTGTTATCTTTTCCGAATTTTTGCAAAAACAGATGAATTCAGGGATTAAACGCTTGGTGTTGGTTATTGGAGGTCCTTATGGATTTTCCGAAGCTATTTATAAAAAAGCAACGGGTAAATTAGCACTCTCAAAAATGACGTTTTCACATCAAATGGTTAGACTCTTTGTGATTGAGCAATTATATAGAGGATTTACAATTCTAAAAAACGAACCCTACCACCACCGATAAATTAAAAAAAAATATGAAAATTGTATTTGCGACCAATAACCCCAATAAAATCAAAGAAGTGCAAGCCCAACTACCTAACCACATCCAATTGGTGAGTTTGGAAACTATTGGTTGTCATGAAGACATCCCAGAAACTCAGGACACTATTAAAGGGAATGCGATTCAAAAAGCAGTCTATATAAAGGAGCATTATGGGTATGATTGTTTTGCAGATGACACTGGTTTAGAAGTTGAAGCTTTGGATGGCGCCCCAGGGGTGTTTTCAGCACGTTTTGCAGGGCCACAACGAAACGCAGAAGATAATATGACACGATTATTAGATGACCTAAAATCTAAAGACAATCGTTCTGCACAGTTTAAAACAGTAATTGCTTTACAATTTCAAGGAAAACTAACCACATTTGAAGGGATTTGTGGTGGAGAAATCACTCGAAATAAAATAGGGTCTGGCGGATTTGGTTATGATCCAGTTTTTAAGCCTACAGATTACAAACAGACATTTGCTGAACTTTCGTTACTTGAAAAAAGTCGTATTGGACATCGAGGAAAAGCAGTTTCAAAATTGGTAGCTTATTTAAATATGCATTAAATTAATTAGTATTATCTTTGCGGCTTGAAATTCCTCAGGGTGAGGATGTGTTACAAGGAACTTGGTTTAGGTATGTTCGATACCCTTCTAAGTAACACTTAGAAATTTATCGAATACTAAATTAAAAAAAATGAATGCATTCAAAGAACTTGGACTCGAAGACCATTTAGTTCAAGCTATTACAGACTTAGGTTTTGAAACGCCTAGTGAAGTACAAGAAAAAACAATTCCATTATTATTAGACGAAGACAGAGATCTCGTTGCTTTGGCACAAACAGGAACTGGTAAAACAGCTGCCTTTGGATTTCCAATGCTACAAAAAATAGACGTGAATAGTCGGACGACTCAAGGTCTTATTTTATCGCCAACAAGAGAGCTTTGTTTACAGATTACTAACGAAATGAAATTGTATGGTAAGCATTGTAAAGGACTTAATGTAACCGCTATTTATGGAGGTGCTAGCATCACAGACCAAGCCAATCAAGTAAAAAGAGGGGCACAAATTATTGTGGCAACCCCCGGAAGAATGAAAGATATGATCAGCCGAAGATTGGTTGATATTTCCAAAATTGAATATGCTGTTTTGGATGAAGCTGATGAGATGCTTAATATGGGATTCTTTGAGGATATTACAGAAATTTTATCTTATACTCCAAAAGAAAAAAGCACTTGGTTATTCTCGGCAACCATGCCAAAAGAAGTATCTTTAATTGCTAAAAAATTCATGGACAGCCCTACAGAAGTAACGGTTGGACATAAAAACATGGGAAGCAAAAATGTTTCTCACGAATATTTCGTAGTTGGAGCTCGCGATCGTTACCAAGCATTAAAACGTTTGGCAGATGCGAATCCAGAGATATTTTCAGTTATTTTTTGTAGAACTAAAAGAGATACTCAGAAAGTAGCAGAACAACTTATAGAAGATGGTTACAGTGCGGGTGCCCTACATGGCGATTTAAGTCAAAACCAGCGTGACGTCGTCATGAAGTCATTTAGAGCCAAGCAAATTCAAATGCTTGTTGCTACGGATGTGGCGGCACGTGGAATTGATGTGGACGATATTACACACGTTATCAACTACCAACTACCCGATGAAATAGAAATTTATACCCACCGAAGCGGTCGAACAGGTCGTGCCGGAAAAACAGGAATTTCTATGGTAATTGCCTCTAAGAGTGAGGTTCGAAAAATTAAAAGTATCGAACGTATCATTCAAAAAGAATTTATCAAAAAAGAAGTGCCTAGCGGAATGGAAATTTGTGAAGTTCAGCTCAAAGCTCTCGCCAATAAAATTCACGATACAGAAATCAATCAAGATATTGAGCCGTATTTAAATGATATCAATAGTTTATTTGAAGATGTTACTAAAGATGAATTGATCAAGAAATTCTTTTCAGCTGAATTCACACGCTTCTTTAATTATTATAAAAAATCTAAAGATTTAAAATCACAATCTAGTAGCCACTCCGAAGAAGATTATCGAGGGGATGACAACTCGGCGCGTTTCTTTATCAATATTGGAAGCAAAGATGGTTATGATTGGATGAAGTTAAAAGATTTCTTAAGAGATACTTTACAACTGAATCAAGACGATGTTTATAAAGTCGATGTTAAAGATAGTTTTGCATTTTTTAACACCGATGAATCCAACAAAGCTAAAGTTTTAGAATTCTTCACAGACTTTAAACAAGATGGACGCTTTATAAACGTTGAAATTACCGAGAAAAAGAGTCGCGAACGCAATCGCGGAGGCGGTGGCGGTGGCGGACGTCGTTCTGGTGGCGGTGGTTACGGCGGCGGCGGCGGTGGACGTCGTTCTGGCGGCGGCGGTTACGGCGGCGGCGGAAGAGGTCGAAATGAACGTTCTAATGATTCTGGTGGAAAATCTGAATCGAGAGGACGTCGAAGTGACAGCGATTCTTCGAGTAGGTCTCCAAGAAGATCATCAGATTTTAAACCAAGTGGTGGTGATTTTGTAAGAGCAAGAAAGAGCCGTAGATAGTAAACTGATTTGTTAATATTTAGTCAAAATCTAAATTCACAATATTAGTGTAGTATTTGTTTACTACTTTTATATCTTAAACGTAAGAATGAAATTATATTTCACACTTTTATTACTTTTAGTAGTGCCCTTTGTTGGGACTGCCCAAATGTATTCTACTGTCAAAGGAAAGATTGTAAAATCTGAAAACCTAAGCGCCATGGAAAGTGTGAATATTGTGAACTTAAATCAAGTTATTGGAACAACCACCAATTCTGGAGGTGATTTTGAAATTCGTGCTAAAGCCAATGACACCCTGCATCTCTCCTATTTAGGTTATAAATCGATCAAAGTAAAAGTGAGCAATGACTGGGTAAAATATGGCACCTCTACTACTATAGAGCTCACAGAGCTTGCATTAGCATTAGAAGAAGTGGTGGTAAACAGGCTCAAATTAACAGGCTATTTAGAACTTGACATCAAACAAGTCCCGATTCAAAATAATGTACGCTATAGCATCTCCGGATTAAATTCAGGGTATGAATCGAGTTCTAGATCCCCAAGTATGGTGACAAAAGTTTTAGGTGCGATTTTTAATCCGGCAGATTTTCTTCATAATATTTTTGGAAAAAAACCCCGTGAAATGAGAAAACTTCGCGAGATGAAAAAACAAGACGAAATTAGGACTCTTCTTGCCTCTCGTTTTGATAGAGAAATGCTCATCGCTTTACTTCAAGTTGATAAAATTGATTTAGACCTTCTTATTAGCGAATGTAATTACTCTCAAGATTTCATTAGAACCGCTAACGACTTACAAATTTTAGATGCGATTAGCGAATGCTATGAAGAATATAAAATTCTAAGTCGTAACCGTTAATTGTCCTTTATTTAGAAATTTTACTAGTTTTTAAGAAAAATTTTATTAGATTTATGTCATCCTATTCTTAATATCCAAATATAATACGATTGGAATTTATTTTTTTCTTCGTTAATATTTAGAGAGAGTTTAGGCAATATTAATAATCTAAACCCAAAATCACATGGAAATTATTGCAACACTAATTATTGGTGCTATAGCTGGATGGCTAGGTGGCACACTATTTAAAGGCAGTAGCCTTGGTCTCGTTGGAAACATCATTATTGGAATCATTGGTAGTTTTGTTGGCAGTTGGACACTCGGAAAACTAGGTATTAGCCTCGGCTCAGGATGGATCGGCAGTATCCTTACAGGAGCGATTGGTGCTATTATTATTCTGTTTATTTTTAATTTAATCTTTAAAAAGAAAATTTAACGATTCAGTTACAAAACACTGTTTTTAAGTGTAATATGCTTTTATTTATGAAAGTGTATTGCACTTTTTTTGTAAACCTGTACTCTCCAGAATTAAATTAAAGAAATTATAATCATCACTTTAGATAAGGTAAAAGCTGAAACTTGATCAAGGTGACTAAAAAGCAACACTTATAGCTAAAGAGGTTGCAATACAATAGCGACCCAAGCTAGCGCTCGTTTGTAACGAGTGCCATTACTATTATAAAAAACCTGCTTCCCAAGCTAGCGCTCGTTTGTAACGAGTGCCATTACTATTATAAAAAACCTGCTTCATCAATCTGTAATATAGTATGTTCCCAAGCTAGCGCTCGTTTGTAACGAGTGCCATTACTATTATAAAAAACCTGTTTCATCAATCTGTAATATAGTATGGTCTCCTTGAAAATTTCTTGCACTAGAATATTTCCAATCTACTGGGTTGGTAACAAAGCCACTTTCTATAGGATTGCTATGTATATAATCTATCTTTTGTTTTATAACCTCAGTACTCCATAATTCTATTGGCTTATTATTGTGTTGCCAAAACTGATAATTAGTTATATTTCCTTGTTTTTTACCTGCACGTTTCATCATCCATAATAACCATTCTTTTCTGCTTTCTTGTGGGTTATTTTCTATCGCTTCAATTACTTTTTTAGCAGTATGTTTTTTAAAATCTCTCAATAACAGGTTACGGCACTCGTGGGGCCTAGCTGTTACGGCACTCGTTACAAACGAGCGCTAGCGGGGCATAAAAATACAAAAACCGTAGTAAATCAATACTACGGTTTTATATTTATAATACTTTGCCTAGCTGTTACGGCACTCGTTACAAACGAGCGCTAGCGGGGAGCCTGTTTAAGTGTAAAGGGTACAAAACCCAAAGTAATTACTCCTTAATGCAACGTACTGAGTAACCATAAGCACGATAGGTACTACCCATATAAGCTTTACTGCCAGGGATGTAGAGGGTGCGTGCGTTAGTACCACTAACCGTACTAGACCAATAGTAGCCGACTCTACCCACTTCGCCAAGCGTACCAGTACTGTAGTTACGGTAGCCTGCATTAGTAATTGGACTCCAAGATAAACGCTCTGCTTCTAACTCTGCTTCTGATGGTACTTTGTAACCCTCTGGGCATGGGTTGTTGGTAGCTGCCTCTCCTTGCCATAAAGTACTGCTCTGTGATGAACGCCAATCGTAAGGGTTGTTAGGTTCTGTAATAAAATTACCATGCCCAGGTGTATCTGCATTAGTAGATGTAGTCCCATTAACAGCAGTACCCGCAGTAGCAGAGGTCCAGTTAATAAGCTCGTGCCCATCACTATATCTACCCCATTGGAAAAAACTACCATAAGCAAGATGATCGTCAGTTGCTGTAGCTTGTTGATCTGGGTTAAAACTCGCATGGTTTAGATTCGTATAATCTGCTCCTAAGTTGTGATTCAACCATACTTCTCCTGTTGCAGAGGTTACCTCTTGATACAAGAAGTCATGCCCACTACCATCGCCAAATCTTCTATCCGGGATTCCTCCTAAAGCAGTTAACGTTAGGCTGCCTTTGCTGGTGCCATTGACTTTAAAGTCGAAGGTCGCAAAAAGAACGTTAATACTCGCTAGTTGTTTCTCAACATCAAAGCTAGCATCGTCATCGGTCACCGTTACGGTCACTGGGATGTTGCCTGTGCTACTAAACGTACCTGCTGGGTAGCTAATGGTGAGCATGTTGGAATCCCCTGCCTCGCCCGTCACCGAAATAGGATCCGAGGTATAGGCCGCATAGGCGCCAGACCCTGCGGTATAAGGCACGGAATAGGTCACTACATTCGCAACATTGTCTATCACGCTTTGGAAGTCACCTGTACCTCCATTCCCGGCGTCAAAGGATACAATTTTTTTGTCTATTGGTAGAACAAAGGTCGCATCGATCGATCTACCTGTACATTTCCAGTCTGGTGCGGCGGGTGTTCCTACATTAACAGCCAAACAATCCTCGTCCATATCATAGACCATCAAACCCGTTGCTGGGTTTGGAATGTCGGTCATGGCAGAAACGCGTGGAAACGCCATTCCTTGTGTGGTACTATTCACTTCTAAAACCGCATTTTTATTGGGGGCAAAGGTTCCAAGTCCAACTTGGGCTGTGGATACCGTTGTTGTTGCTATAAATACAGCAACATAAAGTATATATTTCATCATAATAAAGTGTTTTGAAACCTAAAAAGTTTCGCTTTAAGTTATAAATAGGTAATAACTGTTTCAGAACTATTAAGTTGCTGTACAACCTCTCCATTAAAATAAAGAAGACCCTGTCCTTTAACAGAGCTATTCTTTATTTTAATGGATTCTTGAGAGCTAAAAGTCAATTCGGATGAAGGAATTGAAAATACAGCACCTTCAGCAACATACAGCTGTGAAAAACCACAAAGGCTGCTCAAAAACAAAAGTAGGGTTACAATTTGACGCATGTACTGTTTAGGTATAATATAATACGAAATTCGTCATAAGTCCTTCCTTTGGAAAGCATCATGTAATAAACGGCTGATTGACGTAAGGAACGGCCCGTTTTAACGTCATAAACGGCTATTAATATCCTAGCTAGCGCTCGTTTGTAACGAGTGCCATTACTATTATAAAAAACCTGTTTCATCAATCTGTAATATAGTATGGTCTCCTTGAAAATTTCTTGCACTAGAATATTTCCAATCTACTGGGTTGGTAACAAAGCCACTTTCTATAGGATTGCTATGTATATAATCTATCTTTTGTTTTATAACCTCAGTACTCCATAATTCTATTGGCTTATTATTGTGTTGCCAAAACTGATAATTAGTTATATTTCCTTGTTTTTTACCTGCACGTTTCATCATCCATAATAACCATTCTTTTCTGCTTTCTTGTGGGTTATTTTCTATCGCTTCAATTACTTTTTTAGCAGTATGTTTTTTAAAATCTCTCAATAACTCCATAGGCTGCTCGTTTGCAGATCTAAATATAAAATGTATGTGACTTGGCATAAAACAGTAACAATATAACTCCATTCCTTTTTTTGCCCTACAATAATCAATACTTTCTGCTAAAACATCAAAGTAGATTTGTCTTGTAAAAACATCTAACCAATATACAGTAGCGAAAGACACAAAATATAGCCCTTCTTTGTTATGAAACTTGTATTTCCTGCTCATTGAATAAAAATACAAAAACCGTAGTAAATCAATACTACGGTTTTATATTTACACTACTTTGCCTAGCTGTTACGGCCTGTTACGGCACTCGTTACAAACGAGCGCTAGCGGGGTACAAACGAGCGCTAGCGGGGGTGAGCGCTAGCGGGGGCTCATTGAATAAAAATACAAAAACCGTAGTAAATCAATACTACGGTTTTATATTTATAATACTTTGCCTAGCTGTTACGGCACTCGTTACAAACGAGCGCTAGCGGGAGACTGCCCTAACGGGACAGCCAGTTTAAGTTTAAAGGGTACAAAGCCCAAAGTAATTACTCCTTAATGCAACGTACTGAGTAACCATTTGCACGAGGGTAAATAGCCATATTAGAACTACCGCTACTGAAGCGTAGGGCGCTAGCACCACTAACCGTACTCGACCAATAGTAGCCGTCGCTACCCACATTGTAAAGCGGACCATTACTGTAGAAACGGTAGCCAGCAACTGGAAACTTTAAAGCACTATTAAATGCCCCAACCGATGTATTCTCTGAAAAAGCTAATCGCTCATTATTTAACTCTGTTTCTGTTGGTATTCTATAACCAGAAGGACAAGGATCGTTACTACCTGCTTGCCATAGAGTATCATCTTGGCTTGTTAACCAATCAGTAGAACCAAAAATAAAGTCTCCATGTGCTGGTGTACTTGTAGTAGATTGGATATCTATAGTTTCACTTGTTCTACATTGGTGGCCATCTGTAAACCTACCCCATTGGTATAAGTCTCCGTAAGCAGCTGTATCTGTACTACTAGTTGCTTGTTGTGTAGCCCCTAGGTTTCTGTCCATCCAAATAGTACCATTTTGTCCGGCAACATCTACCACTGTTGTTGCACTACCTGTACAATATACAGGAGTTGG
>Ga0209197_1000986_pt1 | contig 18577 bp, 19 predicted proteins | sample COGITO_mtgs_1105_4_FD_184802 | JGI IMG/M metagenome (GOLD analysis project Ga0209197, IMG submission 184802) | Pelagic marine microbial communities from North Sea - COGITO_mtgs_110512 (SPAdes) (version 2) | ecosystem: Environmental > Aquatic > Marine > Epipelagic ... | reverse complement strand
TTTTTTACTATTTACTTTATTTTAGTTGGAGGGTTGTTCTTATTGAATCTGATTTATAAAATAATTGTATTTCTGAAGGGTGAAGAGGAAGACTGGCAATTGCATTTGGCAGAGGATGTATTGAACTGGTGCCTCTATCTATATCCAATTCGTAAACAAAAACCACTACTGACTTTAGTTGAGGGTGAATCTCATCTTGCGGGAGAGTATTGTTTCTACAATAACACAATTACCATCTACAGGAACAACAATGTAATACGCAGAGAACTAATCAATACCGTCATCCATGAGTATTTTCATTATTACCTGATTACATCAGAGTCAAAATCTAATCTCTACCATGTTCAATTGGAACAATTCTCATTGGCGCACCACCCACAGGAAATTCTTTGTAATACTATGGGAGAAACTCTCACAAAGGTCTATTTGAAAAATAAATAAAAACAGAGGTTATTTCACAAAAGGCACAATACCCCAACAGTCATTGTGCCAATTAGATTGCAAACCAAATCCTGATTCATCATATCAAGACCTAAACTTAAGATCATAAGAACTAAAGTTCATCAATCCATTCTAAAATCTTTTTTTTACGACAAGATTTATCATTAATTCTAAACAGAGAACGATTAATCGATTCTCTTATAAATTCTGATTTAGATTTTTTTTCTTTTACTAATGTTTCCAGTAAAGCAACATATTGATTGGGTGTTAATCGAAGCGAAATCATAACGTCTTTTTTCATATCTGAATAAGTTTATTAATAAATAGTGTAATACATAGAATAAAATAATAATTGCCTGTGAATTCAGTATTTGCTAATTTTACTTTTAAATAAATCCAATAAACTATTTGAAAGTTAATATTGTATATCTAAGTTATAGAAAAAGAGAGAACATGGATAAAGCTATGGAGATTCTCTCAAGCCAAGTTGGTCCATTGAAATTCAATTTATTGGAATTTTCCAATAAGACAAAGTACTTCAACTTTCATAGTAACCTTAAAAGAATTTCTTTAGAGGATTTGAGAATACTTTCAAGTTTAGTCCGTGAAGAAGTTGACACAACCAATGATGATTTTGTAGTTATCGTTTCGGCTAAACCCCTTAATAACCCAAATAAAAAATTGAAAACTATCAAAGATTGGGTTAGTTTTTACAGCGATAGGAATATTATTATAAAATCGAGTGGTTGGGAGAAAGTAACAGACAATAAGCCCTCCATAGGTATTGCACATCAAATAGTGGAGAATATATTTCAAAACTTAAGCCAAGTAGATTTAGAATCTCTGAAGTTGAATGAATTCATTCATATGGATGTTGAAGTTTGTGTAAACGATTTTTGCGAGAAAACCATTGAAACAAGGAGTAAAATCAGATCAGGATACATATGTCAACCCTGTATTGAATCTGCTCTTAGTTACACTTCAAATGATTATGTGATTCAGATTAAAAACATTTTATCCGAATTAAGCAATAGAGTGAGAGAAAATTATGTTTTCAAATTTGATAAGAATCAACTTAAGGTTGAGGTCTCTAATAATTTTGAGATTAATATAGGAGGTCAGAAGATTGATTTTGGTCATAAGGGTAAAATGTCACATGTTGTTTATCTCTTTTTTTTACTAAATAACCGAGTAGGTATAGGTAAGAAAGATTTGTCAGAGAATGGGAGTGCAAGAGATAAGTTTATTTCTTTATATAATCATTTATATAAGAAGGTATATCCAGAAGAATTAAACAGTTACGTAAATAATATTACTTCTGTTCATTCTCGAATCTCGAATAGAATAAAAAATACGTTGAATATCGAAGCTCTTGCCTGTAAATACGGATTTAGCTCAAGGAAAATAAATCAAGATATTACAGTCTATTCAATTGACGTTTCCATCAAGAATCTTTATTACCCTCCAGATTTAAAACAGTTTATAATTACATAAAACACTACTCAAATTCAATCGCAGCGCTGCGATTGAGGTATACCTTTTCCTTTCGTGATTTCTTTGTGGTATAATTTAAAACTTTATATCATGAAAAATTCAATGGAACAATTCGAAGTTGTAAAAATCGATCAAATAGTAAAAGTTGAAGAATTCAAAAACTTCTATGAGTCACAATCAAAAGATTCAGAAAACCAGTTAAAATCTTCTTTAGAACAGGAAGGACAGTTAATACCTTTAATCATTTCAAGAGATTTTCAATTAATTGATGGTTATCGCCGACTTAAGTTACTATGTGCTTTAAGTAGAACAGAAGTAAAAGTTCAATTTGTAGATGTAAAACCGTCTATCGACCTTCGATTGTCTTTAAATATGTATCGAGTAAAGACCGCTAACGATCTTACAAAAGAAGTGTTACAGGTTTTTAAATCGGTTGAAAAACGACAAGGTCAAGGGAACAATGGTAAACCTTACAATCGTTACGTGATCATTAAAGAAAAACTTGACTACCGATGGAAATCTCCCAAGTCAATCCGACAGTTTGATAAAATTATCGAAAATGACTTTGAGAACAATCTATTATTAAATGGAGTTGTTACCAAAGGGTGGAACTTATCAGATTGTGAAAAATATCTGAGTGAATTAAAAGAGATTGATTTAACCAAAAATCATGGATTCACAGCAGAGTTAACAAAAGGAGACCTTACCATTAAACAAATAAATAAATTTATTGAAGAAAAGAATTTCTTATCAAATGAGTATCAAGACACCTTCGTAATTCCTGAGAAGGCTACTTCAATCAAGATGAACTGTAAGGACATCAAAAAGGAGTTAGAATTCCATTCGAAGATTGATAATATAACGACATCCATTCCTTATTGGAAACTACGTTTCTACGATAATGATGAGGAATACAAACAATTGGGCCATGAGAAAACCCCCGAAGAGTTTGCGTCTAAGATTGGTGATATATTCTCAGAACTACAAATCTCACTTAAGAAGTCTTCTAACGTATTTGTAAACATTGGTGAAACTTATGTTGATGGATGTGCTATGGATGTTCCGGGATTGGTCAAACGTGCCATTTTGGATAAGACTGATCTAAAACTAAAAGATGTACTGGTATGGTCTAAACCAAACCCGAAACCACAGTCTGAAAAGGTCCAACGGCCCACAAATAAGATGGAATTCATTCTTTGGTTTGTTGTTGACCCGAAGGAGGCTAAGTATAAAATGATTACATATACTGACGGCACAAAGAAAAGTAAGATTACCAATGGAGCGAAGGATGTGGATGAAAATGGAGTGGTTTGTAAAAAAAATAAATCCCTCTCAAAACCATATAAAAAAATATACAATCACATAACTCAACAGGATGTAGAACACGTGATTGTATGTTCTACGGGTAAGAATATTCCTTTAACTAATGCATATTCTGAGGGTCACCCCGGGGCGATGAGTGAACTATTACCAGTAATACCCATTTTGATGACAACTGATGAGAATGACTTGGTGTATGACCCCTTTGCCGGTGGAAATACTGTAGGTCGAATTGCGCTTCTTCTTAATCGAAACTACCTCGGAACCGAACTTTCAACTCACTATCACAGGGTGGGTTGTAAAGTTCTTGAAAATACACTTAAGGAGATTAATCAGAATGACTTTGACATCCTTATGAATGAGGTATTTGATGAAGAATTGGAAACTGCAGCATAGCGGATGAAAACCAATAGAGAAAAAGTAATTAACAAAACCGGTATCATGAAAACACTTATTTATCCCCAGAATTTAGATTTAGAGACACTCTATTTGAATAATGGATATTCCATTAATATTCGAAAGAATATGATTATAAGAACCCTTAAAATCGTGTCTAAATTGACCCCAACGAACTATAATTCCTATCGTTTTAATAAAAAAGGTTATGTCCATTTAAGTTCACGCTACAAGAAGAAAGTTTTAGGGAATTATTACACGGATTTTCATAATGAGATGATGACAGGAGAAAATCCAATTATAGAGATGTCATCACGTTACAAAGTTGGTATGGAAACCAAATTATATAAACTTTCAAACATCTATGTGAACTCACTTATTGAAATATTTCATTATGAAGAAAAAAAAAATATAAAAATGATGTCGCCACTGATTTTTTATCTGACCAGTTTTATAAGGATAATATCAGATTTGATAAAGATGTATTCACTTACTTATTCAACTTTTACAAAGAAATAGAGACAAAGATGGATAATGATAAACAAAAAGTACTTCTTAAAAATTACATTGGTAGGAATCTATGCATAATTGATGATATATGTAATAATGATATGTTCTTTGGTAGATCAAAGTCAAATTATAGGTATTATAGTTCATTAACATCAATAAATAGAATAATAAGACCATTTATACTTGTTAATAATAATCCATTAATTTCTATAGATATAAAATCATCACAACCATATATACTTGCAAGTATATTAGATAGTAGTTTTTATAATATAAATAAAGTATACAATATAAATAAGATAAGGAAAGGAATAGGAGGGATAATATTGTTTCCGCGTTTTTTGAAAGGAAAAGAAAGAGGTATTGAAAAATATAGAAGTATTTCTTTTGATAAAGATTTCTACTCTATTGTCCTTCGAAAAGAATTTGGGAGGGAGCCAACTAAAATTGAGCGAGAAACATTAAAACAGAAAACGATGCAGTTTTTGTTTTATAATAATTCTAAAGCCAGAGAAAAGAATGAATTGAATTATTTGGTGAAACAATACCCTGCAATAAATTCAATTATAACCTCCTTTTTAAATATAATTGGAGAGAGGGATTTTTCGTTTCTTCTTCAACGATCAGAAAGTTTATTAGTAATTGATATTATTTCAAAAGAGTTCAATGAAAAATTTCCCAAAGAACCACTTTTTACACTACATGATTGTATCATTACAACGGAACAACATAAGTTAGAACTAACTAAAGTGATGTTTGAAGTATTATATGAAAAAACAGATATTAAACCTGGTCTATCAGTGAAAAAGTTAGATCCTTCAGATCCAATTGATGATAGTTTTATCAAAGAAATGAAAGATGATATTATTAAAAAATCAACTAAGAGTAGATTTAAAAAAATGAGTTGGTCCATACTGGACAAACACATCGAAACCACAAATGAATTTCTAAAAAACAACTAAAAAATAAAAATCATGAAAGAAGAAATAATACAAATATTGAATTTAACAAAAGAAGAACTTGTCGATATAATAAAAGAGGGTGTTAAATTGGAATTAAATCGACAACGATCTATTGGAAACCCTTTAAATAGGTTGTCTATTACTGGTGAGGACACCGAATATTTAACCCGAAATGAAGTTTCTAAGGTCTTAAATGTAACGGTTCAAACATTGAATAACTGGAGAAGAGAAGGGGTCTTAAATCCAATAAAAATAGGAGGTAGGGTGTTGTATAGAAAAGACGATGTGTATAATAATTCACGACTGGTTGCTTGAGTTATTTACCTTTAAATTTATTTAAAATAATTTAAAGGCCAAATCTAAGTTAATTTACAATACCTTACAGAATTATTTATTATGATTTAATTTAATCAATTTTTAAAAATACTCCTATTTATGAAAAAGATACATTTAGTTATTTTCTTATTAATGTCTTACATCTCAGTAGGTCAAAATTTAACGGTAATAAGTGGTGGAAGTATCACAATACCCAAAGACAGTTATGTTTTTGTTGGCGGTGATTTTACCAACACCGCAGGTACTGTAACTTTACATTCCGATTCGGATGAGTTTTCATCGTTATTGTTAAGTGGTGCTGCATCTGGTGATATCACCTATAACCGCTATGTAAATGTAGTAGGTGATGGAGAATGGGATTTAATAGGTGCGCCAGTATCTGGTATGGCCTTTAGTTCTTTAATCACGGATACCAATATTGCAACAAACGGAAGTTTTTATGCAGTAGGATCTTATGATAATACTATGGATACTTGGACAAACGCTACCGATGCAACCACAGGTAATTTAGCATTAGGGCAAGGATACCAAATGGCTACCATAGGTGGAGGAACCCTCTCTTTTACAGGTGCTATTGCCGATGGAGATCAAACTGTTACCATAAACAACAACAATGCAGCAAATTCAGGAGCAGGAAGACGCTGGAATTTAATAGCCAATCCTTTTCCTTCTTATCTTAATGCAAATGACAATGCAGATGGAACCAATAATTTTTTAACGGTTAATACAGCAGCAATAGATGATAATTTTGAGGCACTCTATGGCTGGAAAGCAGATGGAACAGGATATGAAATTTATAACAACACAAGTACAGCCACGCACATAGCACCGGGTCAAGGTTTTTTTGTTGCCGCTGCAGGAAGCGGAGGGGATCAAACAATCACTCTTAGCAAAGACATGCAAACAGTTACCGGATCAGATGATTTTGTTGCCGCAAGATCCTCTGCGAGTTACGAATTGGTTTTAGACATGTATAGTGATGCTATTAAAGTGGACGATACTAAATTTTATTTTAAAGAAGGATTGACTTTAGGATTAGACCCAGGGTATGATGCTGGATCCTTCAACCAATCTTCAGGTTTTGGTTCGAGACTTGTAGAACAAGACAATGGTATTGGCATGGGTATTAATGCGATGCCTACAGATGCTATGAGCAATGTAATCGTTCCTCTAACAATAAATCAAGAAGCTGGGATTGCTCTTAAAATTCAAATAGCAAACAGTACAATACCAGAGAATATAAATGTGTATTTAGAAGACACCGTAGAAAACACGCTTACACTTCTTACCAATGAAGGTTTTGAGCTCACAGCACAAACTACATTGAGTGGCGTGGGCAGATTTTTCATTCACTATACTACAAGTACCCTTTCCACAAATACGGAGAGTAGTACCTCATTGTTAACCGCCTATAAAGGAAAAGGAAATACCTATATCACAGTAGAGGGATTACAGCAGTTCTCAGAGCCAGCAAATCTTATCCTTTACAATGTATTAGGGATGAAAGTACTCTCAAGAAAGATCCAAAACCCTTCACAGAAAGAGATGATTTCTACAGTAGGTTTGAAGACTGGAGTTTACATCTTAAAAGTACAGGCAGAAAACATTGTTTTCACAAAAAAATTAGTCATAGAATAATCATTCCACATGAAAAAAACAGAAAACACACCTAACGGTACCGATGATATCAGTAGAAAAGAGGCCATAAAGAAAATGGGAAAGTATGCTGCACTCACAGCGATGGGAACATTTATGATTCTAAACCCTAAAAAGGCACAAGCTGCATCTGTACCTCCAAGTCCTGGTTGGTAATAAAAGAAACTAAAAAAAGAAAAAACAACTATTAAAAAACCCACCAATGAAAAAATTATTCACATTTTTAGCAGCAGTATTATTAACTGCAACAACGTATGCCCAAGTGGGTATAGGCACAACAACTCCAGACGCTTCGTCTGCTTTAGATATTACCTCTACCACAAAAGGGTTATTAATCCCAAGAATGGAAGAGGGAGACCGTATAGCTATTGATACTCCAGCCACAGGGTTGATGGTATTTCAAACAGATGGTGCAGCAGGTTTTTACTATTACAATGGTAGTAGTTGGGCTAACGTTGGTTATACAGAAGCATTAGTTTCTGCAAATACAGATGTAGCAGCAAATACAGCTAAGGTTGGTTATACAGAAGCATTGGTTTCAGCCAATACAGATGTAGCAGCAAATACCGCTAAGGTTGGTTATACAGAAGCAGCAGTATCAGCCAATACAGATGTAGCAGCAAATACCGCTAAGGTTGGTTATACAGAAGCATTGGTATCAGCCAATACAGATGTAGTAGCCAATACCGCTAAGGTTGGTTATACAGACGCATTAGTTTCTGCAAATACAGATGTAGCAGCAAATACCGCTAAGGTTGGTTATACAGACGCATTAGTATCAGCCAATACAGATGTAGCAGCAAATACAGCTAAGGTTGGTTATACAGAAGCATTAGTATCAGCCAATACAGATGTAGCAGCTAATACATTAAAATATTCTAAAAATGAGGTAGACACATTGATTGCCAATCTTCAAACTCAGATTACTCAGATTACTAATAATGCAATCAGTGTAGGTGATTTTTACCAAGGCGGTGTCGTTTTTTACATATTTGTAGATGGAGATACTGGTTATGTCGCAGGAGAAACTCACGGTTTGATTGCGGCAGTACAAGACCAGAGTTCTGCTATACGATGGTATAACGGCTTTAATGCTACTACAGGAGCAACAGGGACAGCTATAGGCACAGGAAGTGCCAATACAGATGCAATTATAAATGTACAAGGCCCAACCGAAACATCTTATGCAGCAGGCCTGGCAAGGGCATATACTGGAGGAGGACATACAGATTGGTTTTTACCCTCAAAAGATGAGTTAAACAAAATGTATTTAAATAAGAATATTATAAACACTACAGCTGCAGCAAATAGTGGTAGTGATTTTTCTGCTAATAACTACTGGAGTTCTACGGAGTACGATAAAGAATTCGCGTGGTACCAGTCTCTTTTCAGCAGTGGTAATCAGAACTACAACTATAAGTACTACACATTAAATTTCGTGCGTGCAGTTCGAGCTTTTTAGTTATTTAATTATTTATCAATTTAATTAGTGCCGCGTAAGCGGACGATTTTTATTTTTTAAAAATGGTAATAAAAGAAACTAAAAAAAGAAAAAACAACTATTAAAAAACACACCAATGAAAAAATTATTCACATTTTTAGCAGCAGTATTATTAACTGCAACAACGTATGCCCAAGTGGGTATAGGCACAACAACTCCAGACGCTTCGTCTGCTTTAGATATTACCTCTACCACAAAAGGGTTATTAATCCCAAGAATGGAAGAGGGAGACCGTATAGCTATTGATACTCCAGCCACAGGGTTGATGGTATTTCAAACAGATGGTGCAGCAGGTTTTTACTATTACAATGGTAGTAGTTGGGCTAACGTTGGTTATACAGAAGCATTAGTTTCTGCAAATACAGCTGTAGCAGCAAATACCGCTAAGGTTGGTGTTACAACACACGCCATTGGTGATAGCTTTGGTGGAGGTATTGTGTTTTTCGTGTATGATGGCGGACAACATGGCTTAATTGCTGCTACTGCCGACCAAAGTGCAGGTATCCGTTGGTATGGAGGTTCATATACTTATACTCGTGCCAGAGCAGATGGTATTGGTGCTGGTTTAAAAAATACCGCCATCATTATTGCTAACCAAGGCCCGGTTGACGGTAGTGCTTTTGCGGCAACTGTTTGCAACGAGTATTCAGTGACTGTAGATGGTGTTACTTATGGCGACTGGTATTTACCCTCTAAACACGAGTTAGACTTATTGTACATAGAAAGAGATACGGTTGGCGGTTTTACAACCAATTACTACTGGAGTTCTACGGAGGGCGATAACATAGTCGTGTGGGTACAGGTTTTCGGCAATGGTGCTCAGAACAACGACGGTAAGGGCAGCACGAACAATAGCGTGCGTGCAGTTCGAGCTTTTTAGTTATTTAATTATTTATCAATTTAATTTAATGCCGCTTAAGCGGTCGGTTTTTATTTTTTAAAAATGGCATTACACACAGAGCTTCCTGTATATAGGGATACGTATAAATTGGTATTAGAAATTTTTGTAAGTACCAAAAAGCGGTTTTGTCGCATTAACTCCATCAAATATTAAAAATACAATTTTTAATACATTGTTAAGCAACTAACGAACAGAATGTTTTGAACGAAGTAGAACAAGGATTGATGATTTGATACTTTTTAATTAAAATATAATATCTACAAATTTTTCAACTACTTGTTCTAATGACCTTTATTGATTATTCAAAAGTGTGTATTAAAATGTACACCTTATTTAACTTACTTTTAAATTGAAGGAAGTTACATCATCGCTTCCAAGTACCTCCATAGGTATAGTTAGGATTGTCTTTTTTAACGTCTATAAGACACTCTTTACAAACAAACACCCATTCTTTTGGGTTTTTGTATTGCACTCGGTACATCGTAGGGAAATCTACTTTACAAACTTCACAATGTTTTATTCGTTGTTTCATAATTCACTTAAGTCATTAATAACTTAACTTTTGGAATTTAATATAACCAATTTCCCGTTATCTTTTTATATCTCCCGAGCAACCTTTCGAGCAACCCTAAAAACCAAAAAACCCGTAAATCATTGTTTATAAATGAGTTACGGGATAATTTTGTGGTGCCTCCAGGAATCGAACCAGGGACACATGGATTTTCAGTCCATTGCTCTACCAACTGAGCTAAGGCACCTCCTCGCATAATGCGGTTGCAAATATAGTGGAATTTTAATATTCGCAAAGTAAATTTTTATAAAAAATGGTTTTGTAAATTTACAATCTAAATGGGAGAGATGAATTTAATAATAGACATTGGAAATACAGCGACTAAACTAGCTGTTTTTCAAGCAGGTAAAATAAAAAAAACACAAAGAGTAGCAACCACAGTATTGGTTGAAGAAGTTGAGAAACTTCTTGCTATTTTTCCTGAAATTAAACAAGGAGTCCTATCATCAGTTATGAAATTAGAGACTTCGGACGTTAATTTGCTTCAAAAATTACTGCCAATTAAAGTTTTGGTCCCAACGTTTAAGATGCCTTTTGAAAATAGGTATGATACCCCTCAGACCTTGGGCGTAGATCGTTTAGCACTTATGGCGGCGGCCGTCAAACATTTTCCAAATAAAAATGTTTTAGTAATTGATACCGGAAGTTGTATAACATATGACTTTCTAGATGCACAACAACAGTACTTGGGAGGCGCCATTTCTCCAGGGTTAAATATGCGCTATAAATCCTTAAATACGTTTACGTCCCGTTTGCCGCTTGTATCTCCCAAAGCGCCAGAAGCCTTGGTGGGAACATCGACCGAAGCGTCAATTCATTCGGGAGTGGTTCATGGCGTTTTACTCGAAATCGAAGGAACTATTGAGGCATATCAAAATAAATATTCAGATTTAACAGTTATTTTAACAGGAGGAGATGCAGATTTCTTGTGTAAGCAATTTAAAATTAGCATATTTGCGAATTCAAATTTTCTTTTAGAAGGACTTAATTTTTTACTAGAATTTAATTCAAACGAATGATAAAAAAGTTTATAGTACTCATCACTGTTGTTTTTACATGCAATTCTTTTGCGCAACAAGGGACTAGTTCTCCATACTCATTTTATGGGTTAGGAAGTTTAAAATTTAAAGGAACTGTAGAAAATCAATCTATGGGAGGCTTAAGTGTCTATTCCGATAGTATACATTTGAATTTAAGAAATCCGGCTTCCTATGCTGGTAATAATTTAAAATTTTACAACAACGAAGCTCGACCTATAAAGTATACGGTAGGAGGAAGTCAATCTTCAGTTAACCTCAAAACAGAATCGGCGAATGATAATGCTAATACGACCACCTTTGATTATTTAGCGATCGCGATTCCGTTAGGTAAGTTTGGTGCTGGTTTTGGAATCATTCCTTACTCTTCAGTAGGTTATAAATTGCAGTCGATAGATGCGAACGATGTCCTTCAGTACAAGTACAGAGGCGAAGGTGGATTAAATAAAGTATTTGTAGGGGTCGGATATCAGCTTACTAAAGACCTTCGGGTTGGTATTGATACACATTATAATTTTGGAAACATCACCAATACAAATATTGCATACGGATATAACGATGACGGCGATTTTTTACAATACCATAGTCGTGAGGTCAATCGTTCCGATTTAGGAGGAATTTCATTTAATTTTGGAATTATATATTCTAAGTTATTGAAGGACAATTTAGAATTGATGGCATCTGCAACGTTTTCACCAACGTCAAATTTGTCTTCTGAGAATGAACGTTCATTTTCATCCATTTTGATAAACCCCTCTACCGATCAAGATTTTGCTATTAATACAATTGATGTTGATTTAGCAGCTCAAAACTTAAAAAACACAACCCTTAAGATCCCTACTAAATCCTCCATCGGGGTTGGTGTTGGGAATCCTAGAAAATGGTTTGCCGGCGTAGAATACACGCTTTTAAAAGCCAGTCAGTATACAAATCGATTAGTGACGATTGATAATGCCGTTTTTGAAGATGCTTCTACCATTTCATTGGGAGGTTTTTACATTCCAAGATACGATTCGTTTAACAATTATTTAAAACGGGTGGTTTACAGAGCAGGACTCCGTTTTGAAAACACAGGATTGATTGTGAACGATCAAGCTATTAAGGAGTTTGGCATATCTTTTGGTATGGGGTTACCAGTGGGACGCGTTTTTTCCAATGCCAACCTTGGAGTTGAGATCGGAAAACGAGGAACCACCAATGCGAATTTAGTACAAGAAAATTTTGTAAACTTCCAAATTAGTTTGTCTTTAAACGATCGCTGGTTTGAGAAAAGAAAGTTTAATTAAGGACCACTATTCGGAATAATAATACAGTATCAACTATTTGAAATCAATTAAATCATTTAAGATGAAAACAAAAATCACTTTAGTCATAACACTTATTTTTTTTAGCTTTATATCTATAGCTCAAAATGAAAAAGACATGGAAACGCTGTCTATTTTTAGTGAGTATGCGAAATCTAAAAACTACGATGCAGCCTATACGCCTTGGATGGAATTACGTAACCGTAACCCAAAATTCAATAAAGCAGTGTTTGTATATGGAGAACGTATTTTGGCCTCTAAGATAAAGAACACAGAGGGGGAAGAGAAAATTGCATTTATTAATGATTTATTGAAACTTTGGAAAGAACGAAGCGAGGTGTTTCCTAACATTACACCACAAGGTTCCTATCTTGCGAAAGCATCCCAGTTACAATATAACAACAGAGAATTGTTAAACAAGTCAGATGAGGAGCTATATGCAGCATTTGATACAGCTTATACTTCTGATCCCAAAACGTTTACAAATCCAAAAAGTTTATATACTTATTTCTCTTTAATGGTTGATTTGTATGATGCTTCATCAAAAACAGCACAAGAGCTATTTAATAAGTACGATGATATCAGTGAAAAAGTAGATTTTGAAGTTAAAAATTACACCAATAAAAGGAACGCATTTTTAGATGAAGAAGGAGAAGTTAAGGAGTTAGATAGAAAAGACGCTTCACGTCTTAAATCCTACAACAGCTATTTAAAAGCCTACGATCAAATTGCAGGAAGTATTGATACGAAACTAGGCTCAAGAGCTAATTGTGAAAACTTAATTCCATTATACTCTAGAGATTTTGAAGCGTACAAAAATGATGGAGTTTGGTTACAAAGAGCCATGAACAGAATGTATGCAAAAGGATGTAATGACGATGTTTTATTTGTTCAAATTGTGGAACAAAAAAACGCACTCGAACCGAATGCAGATACGGCCTTTTATTTAGGAATATTAAAAGAAAAAGCAGGGAAAAATTCGGAAGCACTTAGTTTCTATAACCAAGCGGTTGAATTGGAAATTGATAGTTTTGAAAAATCTAAAATCCTATATAAGATTGCGACCAATTTCAAAAAGAAAGGACGCTTCAGTCAAGCAAGAACTTACTACATGAAAACGCTAAAAACAAACCCAAGTATGGGAAAAGCCTATTTAGCCATTGCAGCGATGTATGCTAAAAGTGCTAATGATTGTGGAACGGATAATTTTTCCAAACGCGCGGTCTATTGGTTAGCGGCAAAAGAAGCCGCAAAAGCAGGGAGAGTCGATCCAACTATGAAAAAAAATGCAGGTAAATCAATTGCTAATTACACTGCCAAAGCCCCTCAGAAAAGTGAAATATTTTCTTCAGGACGCGCAGGTCAAGTGATTAATGTTGGGTGTTGGATTCAACGTAGTGTTTCAGTCCCAGCTCTTTAATGACTATAAACACTAACATATCATTAAAAAACATCGTTATCCTATTTGCGGTAGCGATGTTTTTTTCTTGTAATAATACACTAAAAGAAGTTCAGAACGTAGGAATAGAGACCTATGTACCTATGTCTGTTGCAGAAAACATCAATACAAAATACACGGATTCTGGGCGTTTAACCTCGATTCTAATTAGCCCAAAAATGCTAAATTTTTCTAACAGAGATTTTCCGTTTTATGAATTCCCAGAAGGCGTAAACCTTACTATGTTTGATGAAAAGGATCAAAAAAGCACCATCAAATCAGACTTTGCAATTGTATTCAATAAAACAGATATTATTGACCTACAAGGCAATGTGGTTTTGACTACCTCCACTAATGATACCTTATTCACAGAACAACTTTTTTATGACCAAAAAAAGGAATGGCTATTTACCAATCACCCCGTAAAATTCAGAACCAAAGACTATATTACTAATGGAAATGGATTTGATTCAAATAAAAATTTCACCAACGCACAAGTGCTAAAAGTGAAGGGACGAATTTTTGTTGACGAATAATTTGTATCTTTACTTTGTAATTTAATTGAAATTTAAAAAATGAAAATTCTTTCGCTTTTACAATATTTATATTTAGTATTTGCAGCCCTTTTTGTAGTAGACATGTCTAGTAAATGGGACAGTGACCGAAATGCTGCTTACTTATCTTTGTTTTTTGCAGTTCTTGCCGTTTTTATGTTTTTTTTCCGTAAAAAATTCAGAAAGCGTTTTGAAGATCGCGGTAAACTATAATCATGACCATAGATATTATTGTCATTATTTTAAGTTTGATTTTATCTGCATTTTTTTCTGGGATGGAGATTGCTTATGTGTCCTCAAATAAAATTCATATTGAAATTGAAAAAAAACAAGGCGACCTTTTATCAAATTTACTCACTAAAATAACTGCAAAACCCTCCAAGTTCATCGCAACTATGCTCATCGGGAATAATATTGCTCTTGTGATTTACGGGTTTTATATGGGGGATATACTGGTAGATTGGTTTGCAGCGCATTTACCGTCTTCTAACATACTTATTAATTACCTGCTTAACGAATTGTCATTACTTACACAAACCGTAATCTCGACGCTTGTAATACTGGTAACTGCCGAATTTTTGCCAAAAGTTTTTTTTCAGATTTATGCCAATTCATTGCTCAAACTGTTTGCAGTTCCTGTTTACATATTTTATATTTTATTTTCATTAGTTTCTGATTTTGTCATTTGGATTTCAGATGTAGTTTTAAAAACATTATTTAAAACAGAAGGAGATGAGGTTCAGCTTGCTTTTTCGAAAGTTGAGCTAGGAAATTACATAAGCGAACAAATGGAATCTGTGGAAGCTCACGACACCATCGATAGTGAAATTCAGATTTTTCAAAATGCACTCGAATTCTCGGAAGTAAAATCAAGAGAAGTAATGGTGCCTCGAACAGAGTTGACAGCCATTGAAATTCACGAGACGATCCAGAGTCTCAATGAATCCTTCACCCAAACAGGCCATTCAAAAATACTCGTTTATAAAACTACTATCGATGATATTTTAGGGTATGTCCATTCGTTTGATTTATTTAAACATCCTAAAAATATAAAATCAATGTTAAGGCCTGTAGAATATGTGCCCGAAACGATGTTGGCAAAAGATGTCTTGAATGTTCTCATTAAAAAGCGTAAAAGTTTAGCGGTTGTTTTGGATGAATATGGTGGCACCTCGGGTATTATGACCGTCGAAGATATTGTTGAAGAACTTGTTGGTGAAATTGAAGATGAACACGATACGATGGATTTTATTGAAGAAAAATTAAAAGACAATACCTATTTGTTTTCAGCTAGGTTAGAGGTGGATTATATTAACGAAACTTACAGGCTTCAACTTCCCGAAAGTGAAAATTACGAAACCCTCGGTGGGTTTATTGTGAACCATACCGAAGAAATTCCAGAACAAAATCAAGAAATAAGAATCCATCAATTTCATGTGACAATCAAGGAAGTTTCTAATACCAAAATCGAATTAGTGACGCTCAAAATCGTAGAAGTATCTTAAATAAAGCAGTTGCTCAGAATTATATTCTTTTCTCCTTTCATTATTTCAAAGAAATTGGTATTTTCGTCCACTATATTTAAAAAAATAACACACACTACAAATGGCAGTTTTAAATAAAATTAGACAACGTTCTATATTCTTAATCATTATCATCGCATTGGCGTTGTTTTCATTCATCATTGGAGATATTTTTCAAAACTTAGGTTCGTCCTCAAAATCTCAAACCGTTGTAGCAACGATCAACGGCGAAGACATCGAAAGAGATGCTTTCATGAATCAAGTTGAAAATGTACAACGTCAATCTGGAGGTTCCGTAACCAATACACAAGCAATGAACCGTGTTTGGGACCAGGAAGTAAGAAATAAAGTGATGAAAACACAATATGATGCCGTTGGAATCTCCATCGAAAGAGATTATATGCGTCAATTGTTAAAACAAAATTTAGGCACTTTCGAGGAGTTTAAAAATGAAGCAGGTTTATTTGATGAAGATAAGCTCAATGAGTTTATCGCAAATCTAAAAGCCATCGCACCAGAATCGACGACTTTAAATGGAAGTCCTGTGAATTATAAAGCCTGGACCGATTTTGAGCAAAACATTTCTCAAACCGGCGTTCAACAAACGTATTTTAATCTTGTGAAAGCAGGCGTTGTTGGAACACTAACGGAAGGTGAATTAGAATATCAACTTGAAAATGATAAAGTAGATTTGAAGTATGTTCAAATTCCTTTTTCTTCAATTCCGGATAGTGTGTTGACCGTTAAAAAATCGGACATCACAAACTACATTAAGAAGTTTCCAAAAAAATACGAAGTAGAAGCATCAAGAAACTTGGTGTATGTTCAGTTTAAAGAGACAGCCTCTTTAGAAGATGAGCAAACAATTCAAGCAGATCTAACGGCCTTAATTGAAGACAAAGTAGAGTTTAATGAAGCTGCCAAAGCAAATGAAACAGTGGTTGGTTTTAAGAACACTTCTGATTCAAAGGCTTTTGTAAATGCGAACTCTTCATCTAAATTTAACGATGAGTATGTGTTTGAGTCTAAACTACCAAATGCACAAGCACTCATAGGTTTAAGTTTAAATGAGGTTTACGGACCTTATAAAGATGGTACATCTTATAAATTATCAAAATTGGTATCTAAAAAAATGATTGCTGATTCAACCAAAGTACGTCACATACTGATTCCTTTTATTGGGTCTACTCGTGCTGATGCTACAGTGACTAAAACAGATGCTCAAGCGAAAACCACTGCGGATAGTATTTATAATGCAATTAGATCTAAGCGCTCAAAATTTAAAAGCTTATTGTCTTTATCATCTGATAAAGTAAGTAATGAAAAAGACGGGGAAATTGAATTTGCTTATGCTGATGGATTTGCAAAAGAATTTAAAGCTTATGCTTTTGAAAATCCTAAAGGAAGTTTAGGCGTTGTGAAAACAGATTTCGGATACCATATTATTGAAGTTCTTAGCCAAGGTAAAAAACAACAAGCCTATAAAGTAGCTACAATCGTTCAAGATATTGAGCCATCAATCAAAACCATTGATGATGTGTTTAAGAACAAATCTAAATTTGAGATTGCGGTTGCAAACGCCGATTTCAACGAAGTCGCAAAAGAGAACAACTATACTACAGTTCCTGTAAGCAGTATAAAAGAATTGGATGAAACGATTCCTGGCCTTGGAGTTCAAAGATCCATTGTGAGATGGGCATTTGATGATGGTGTTGAAGCAGGAGATTTTAAAAGTTTCAATACATCTGGTGGTGGTTTTGTCGTTGCTAAAATTACAGCAGTGAATGAAGCTGGACTTATGAGTACAGAAAATGCTTCTGTGACAGCACTTCCAGAAATCAGAAAAGAAATGAAAGCGGCATTAATTAAGAGCCGTGTAACTGCAACGACTTTAGAGGCGATTGCATCGGCAGAAAATCAAACCGTAAAAACGGCTTCGGCGGTTAATATGAAAACCCCAACATTATCAGGAGCAGGAAGAGAACCTAGAGTTATTGGAACCGCTTTTGGATTGGAAGAAGGAGCTACTTCTCAATTAATTGTAGGTGCCAATGGCGTGTATGCAGTTCAGTTGATCAAATCAACGCCAGCAGATGCGTTGCCAAATTACCAAGCGGCAGCAAATCGTGTTGGTCAGACAAAATCAAATGCTGTGAATTCACAATTATATAATGCATTAAAAGATGCTTCTGAGATCGAAGATTACAGAGCGACGTTTTACTAACAAATAAATTAAAATACTAGATAAAAAAGGATTCAGAAATGGATCCTTTTTTTTATAAAATCATTTCTGAATAAGGAACGATGGTCTCAAACCCTTTTGCCTCAAAATAGGCCATAGAAGCAGTGCTGCCACTCGCTAAGAAAAAGTCCCCACCCCAAGCGCCTAAACTCTTAATAGCACCCTCATAATCCGAAAAAAGGACCTCCTTTAAAGGCGGTTGTTGAATGAGATTAGAGATGTAACGCTCATGCTGTTCAATGAGGGATTCAAACGTTTTTAAATCGAGACAATTTAAAAGGTCTAAAGTCATTTTATTCACTACTGAAAAATCAAGTGTTTGATTCGCTGTATGTGTTTTATAAGATTTAATGCCTTCTCTACTGTTTTGTTTTTGATTGCGATGCACAAA
>Ga0209197_1000980_pt1 | contig 18657 bp, 16 predicted proteins | sample COGITO_mtgs_1105_4_FD_184802 | JGI IMG/M metagenome (GOLD analysis project Ga0209197, IMG submission 184802) | Pelagic marine microbial communities from North Sea - COGITO_mtgs_110512 (SPAdes) (version 2) | ecosystem: Environmental > Aquatic > Marine > Epipelagic ... | reverse complement strand
AAGTTGATAAATATCTGAGTAGTTCTTGTCTTTACTCCTCCTCTAGCAAAAGAGATTGTCATGAAATCGTTACTTTGAACAACTTCTTCATCATCAATTTTAAATTTTCGCCAACTGGCATTTATCAAACTATCATTGTGAATACCAAACTGAGCCACAAAACCAGGTACCACTCTAAAAATAGCAATATCTGTATAAAATTCATTCTTAATTAATTGATACAATCTGTCTACACCTTCTGGAGACCAAGCCCTTTTTGCCTCAATATCAAAATTCCCCTGAGTAGTTTCAAACCTCGCTTTAAAATATGCTGGTGCTTCTTCTTTGGTCCATTTTTCCTTAAAAAGTTTTGGGCTACATGATAAAAAAGAAATTAAAACTATAAGTGCTGTTATTTTTTTCATATTAAATCAATACTATTATTTATAATTACTCCTTTTCTGACATTTTTTTCACATAATCTGTAATAATCACAATTTGTGTGGGCCCAACCTTTCCTTCTATATATTTTGGATTTTCATGATCTAAAGAAATTCTTCGAACTGCTGTTCCTTGTTTTGCCACCATACTAGACCCTTTTACTTTTAAGTCTTTAATTAACACAACACTATCTCCAGCTTTCAAAATGGCTCCATTGGCATCTCTGTGAATAATCTTTTCACTTTCGTCTAGATGCTCACCAGTTTCTTTGGCAAATCGTAAATCATCATCTTCTAAATATAGCATGTCTAGTAAATCTTGGGGCCATCCCTCTTTTCTTAAACGAGATAATATTCTCCAAGCAATCACTTTTACAGCTCTAAATTCTGACCACATGCTGTCATTTAAACAACGCCAATGGTTTACATCTGTAGTTTCTGGATTTTCAATTTGTTGTATACATAACTCACAAGCTAATATACTCCCATCTACACCTCCACCACCTGTTAAGGTTGGCTTTACCTCATAAATAGCTAAACGATTTAAAGATGTACACAATTCGCATGCATTTCCACTTCTTTTTTGTAAGTCTAATTCTAATGACATGATTAGTTATTTTAGTCTGTTTAGAAAAGTAATTCTGAAATACCAAAAATTACCTTCCAGTTAAGGATTTAGGAATTCTTCCATTTTTGATAGCTTCAGAACGTAAACGTCTTCCAACAATACGTTCATTCATGGTTCCAATTTCTAGCACTTTATCAATGTCTAAATTTGTTTCAATACCCATTTCATCTAGCATTACTACTAAGTCTTCCGTAGAAACCAAGCCTACTAAATTTGGATCTTTGTAATAATAAGAACCTGTACCAGCGACTGGAATACCGTCTACAAAATTTGCAGGCTGTCCTCCAATACCTCCCATAGTAGATTCGAAATGTGTCATTCCAGCTTGAAGAGCCGCTAAAACATTAGCCAACCCCCAACCTCTAGTGGTATGAAAATGAACAATTTGTTTCTCTGTCATTCCTATCTTTTCCTGTAACATCGAGTAATATCTGTACACTCTGTCTGGAGAAGCAGAACCATCATGGTCTGCATGTTCAACATCATCTGCACCGATATCAAACCAACGTTGGGTATAGTCTATGGCTTTATTAAGATCTGTTGGGCCTTCAATTGGGCATCCCCAAATGGTACTTACTGTACCATTTACTTTAATCCCTGCATCGTGCGCTTTTTTAATTTGAGTTTCTGCCATCTTCCAGTAGTCTTTTAATGATAAGCCAGAGTTTTTTAGATGATGAGATTCACTGGTAGAAACCATTAATAAAATTCTATCAGGTCCATAACCTTCTTGCTTTGCTTGTATAGCTCTTTCTACAGCTTTTTCTCTGATGGTAATTGCCGTTAAGGAAGCCTCAGACAATAAATGTGACACCTTTTTTGAAGTTCTAATTTTTTTAAATAAATCATCAGCATCAGAAAATTGAGGCATCCCTCTTGGATTTCCAAAATTGGTGACCTCAATATTTTTAAATCCTGCCAAAAGTAGTTGCTCTAACATCCACAATTTGGCTTGTGTTGGAATAAATTTTTCTTCATGTTGATAGCCATCTCGAACAGTAATATCTCCAATAATTACTTTCTTTGGGTAATTCATATAATTGTGTAAAAAATTTGAAAGCTAAAAATATTAAATAGCTTGCTATTTTGAAGTGAAAAATAAAATTATCTATACAAAAAAAGTAAATTTTAATACGATTTTAGCATTTAAAGAAATAATTGAATACTAATCATAAAAGTTATGCTAGCTCTAAAGAGGTAAATTTAAAAGAATTACCATCAAATAATCCTTGATCACTCAATTTTAAAGAAGGAATAACTAACAAAGCCATAAAAGATAAAGTCATAAAAGGAGCGCTTAAGGAACTACCCATCTCTTTTGCCATAGCGTCAAGCTCTGCATAAGCATTTCCAATAATTTCAGCGGATTGATCACTCATAATTCCAGCCACAGGTAAGGCTACTATTTTTTCTATTGTATCATTCAATGCACATATACCCCCTTTATGTTGTATAAGTAGATTTACTGCGCTACAAATGAGTTCATCAGAGGTACCAATAGCTATTATATTGTGTGAATCATGACCAACAGAGCTTGCAATAGCACCATTTTTAATTCCAAAATTTTTGATGAAAGCTATAGATGGTTTGGTATTTTGATACCGATTTACCACGGTCATTTTTAAGATATCATCTTCTACATTTGAAACTATCTTTCCATCAGCAACCAAAGCGTTAGCCAGTATTTCATTGGTTACTAATTCTCCGTCAAGCGCTTCAATAACACGTATTTTATCTGTTGAGGAAAGAAACTCAAAATCGGTTACTTTCTTTTTTTCTGATTCAAAATTATTCAAGATTTCAAATGGAACAGACTTCACAAAACTTTTTCCATTTTTGGCAACTAATTCACCTTGAATATACGTTTCTAATACCCTAAATTTCTCTAAATTATTAATCACTATAAAATCTGCTGCATCTCCAACTTGCAATAGTCCCACCTCTAAATTATAATGATGTACGGGGTTTACACAAGCCACTTGAAGTACCTTAAAAACATCTATTCCTTTAGCAACTGCTCGCTCACATAATTGGTTAATATGTCCTATCAATAAATCATCTGGATGTTTATCATCTGAACAGAACATCATATTTTTATAATGTTCGGGTAATAAATCAATCAAAGCCTCAAAATTCTTTGCAGCACTTCCCTCTCTAATAAGAATTTTCATTCCTTTTTGTAATTTTTCTAGAGCTTCCTCATACGTAAAGCATTCATGATCTGTAGAAATTCCAGCAGCAATGTACTTGCTAACATCACCTCCTCTCAAACCTGGTGCATGGCCATCTATAGGCTTATTATTATTTTTTGCATATTCAATTTTTTGGAGCACCTCTTCATCATCAAATAACACCCCAGGATAATTCATCATTTCTGCCAAATACTTGATGTCTGGATTTGCCATCATTTTTTGTATATCATCAGCATTAATAAAAGCTCCAGCACTTTCAAAAGAGGTCGCTGGCACACAACTTGGTGCACCAAAATTAAATTTTAAAGGTACTTTTTTTCCATTTTCAATCATGAAATCTACACCTTTTACGCCCAATACATTGGCAATTTCGTGTGGATCTGAAACTGTAGCAACTGTACCATGAATAAGTGCAATTTTTGCAAATTCAGAAGGTACTACCATAGAACTTTCTATATGTATATGTGCATCTATAAACCCAGGTAAAATATAATTTTCTACTTTGTGATTTACTTCTTTAATAGCAGAAATTCTTCCGTTTTCTATGCATACCTCACCTTTAAAAATTCTTTTATTGAGAATATCTACAATGTTTCCCTTTACATTCATAATCTGCTATATTTAAATTCAAATTTACAAAGAATAAAAAGGGTTTTTATCCAACTTTATCCTATTTTTAAGTTATGAATTATGTTCAGCAAAAAATAACTATACCGGAAGCGGAAGAAATTCTTTTTGACCTCTACAATATTAGAGGAACTGCATCTCCTTTACCTGGTTATGTTGATTTTAATTTTAGAATTAAAATAGAGGGGGAAGAGGGGTATATTTTAAAAATTTCTAGAGTTGAAGAAAATAAAAAATACCTAGAATACCAGCAGCACTTATTACAATTTATTGAAAATAGTGATGAAGAAATGATTGCTCCAAGGGCTATAAAAGATAAAGACAACCTTTTAATTTCTGAAATCAAAGATCGTTACAAAAAAACACGTTGTGTACGATTACTCTCCTGGGTTTCAGGTAAAGTTTGGAGTGCTGTAAACCCGCAACTAGAAGATTTACGGTTAAGTATTGGATCACAATGTGGTACATTAACAAGAGTACTTCAAGGGTTTAAGCATCCAGAAGCACATTATAATTTTGAATGGGATATTGCTCAATCGCTTTGGACTAAAAAGCAACTCCATTTATTTGAAACTCCCGAAAAAGAAATTCTGATGCTGTTTCAAAATAAATTTGAAGCAGTTCAACACTCTTATCAACTTTTAAGAAAAAGCATAGTTCATAATGATCCAAATGATAATAACATAATTGTTACTCCCAGTATAGAACACCCTAAAGCAAAAGCAGCAATAGACTATGGTGATGCCATGCATACACAAACCATAAATGATTTAGCCATTCTCTGTGCTTATGGGACTATGGGACACAATGATCCTTTAGAAGCATCGCTTGCATTTATAAAAGGGTACCATTCCTCTTTCCCATTATTAGAAAATGAGCTAGCTCATTTATTCACCGCCATTGCCATGCGGCTTGTTATCATTGTTACAAGAGCTGCCATGAGTAAAATTGAAGAGCCAGATAATGAATATCTATGGATTAGTGAACAACCAGCATGGGAAGTATTGCAAAAATGGTCTAAAACCTCTGAAGATTTCGCACATTATTCATTCAGAGATGCTTGTGGTTTTTCTCCTCACCCTAATGAAGAACAATTTAAAAAATGGGCAGCAACTATTCGATGTTCTTTAACAGACTTATTTCCTTCTATTCATAGAAAAGACATAGAACTACTAGATTTAAGTGTCTCTAGTACTTGGATTGGCCATCAAGCTGATTTTAACAATATTGACTTATTTCAATATAAACTAGACCAACTTCAAAAAAAGCATCCAACAAAAATTATCTCTGGTGGATATCTAGAACCTAGACCTTTATACACCTCAAACACCTATGATAAAATAGGAAATTCTGGCCCAGAAAGTAGAACTATTCATCTAGGAATCGATTTTTGGCTTCCAACAAACACACCTGTTCATGCATTATTTGATGGTGAAATAGCCCTAGCAGTAAATGACTATGGTAATAAAGAATATGGTGGTTTAGTTGTTTTAAAACACAAAGAAAAAGACATCGAATTCTACACCTTATATGGGCATTTGGATCCGGAAAGTATTTTACACTACAAGAAAGGAGACCTTATACAAAAAGTACAAAAAATTGGTGTGCTAGGTAATCAAATTGTAAACGGTAACTGGGCTCCACATTTACATTTTCAGATCATGCTGTCTTTGTTAGACTACACAACTGATTTCCCCGGAGTAGCTTATGCAAATCAAATTGATGTATGGAAAAGTATTTGTGTAGATCCAAATGCATTGTTTTGTATTAAAAATCTTCACACTAAAAAGAGTGCTTCAAACGAAGAATTAATTGGGTACAGAAGAAAGCATTTAGGAAAAGGCTTGAGTTTGCAATACAAAGAACCTATAAAAATGGTTCGAGGAGAAGGTGCTTATCTTTTAGATCAATTTGGCAGGAAATATTTAGACACGGTTAATAATGTTGCTCATGTTGGTCATGAACATCCAACAGTAGTTAAAGCAGCTCAACAACAGGTTGCTGTTTTAAATACAAATTCTCGATATCTTCATGAAAACATCAACTTACTTGCACAAGAGATTTTAGCAACCTTACCACTAGAATTGAGTGTTGTTCATTTTGTTAATTCTGGAAGTGAAGCCAATGAATTGGCTATTAGAATGGCAAAAACTGTAACAGGTAAAGAAGAAGTTATTGCCTCAGAAGTTGGTTATCATGGAAACACCAATACCTGTGTAGCTATTTCTTCCTATAAATTTGATGGAAAAGGTGGCAAAGGAGCACCAAAACACACTCATATTTTTCCATTACCAGATGCTTTTAGAGGGAAATACAGGGGGGAAAATACTGGAGAAAAATACGCAGAAGAAGTACAACAATGCATTGATACGATTCATAAAAAAGGAGATGGTGTAAGCGCACTAATAGCAGAGCCTATTATTTCTTGCGGTGGTCAAATAGAATTGCCTAAAGGGTTTTTATCTAAGGCTTATTCAGCTGTTAGAAAAGCAGGCGGTGTATGTATTTCTGATGAAGTACAGGTGGGATGTGGGAGGCTTGGAACCTCTTTTTGGGGCTTTCAATTACACAACGTAATTCCTGATATTATTACCATTGGAAAACCTATAGGAAACGGACATCCTTTGGCAGCTGTGGTCTGTACAGAAGCAGTAGCTAATCGTTTTGCCAATGGCATGGAGTTTTTTAACACCTTTGGAGGCAACCCGGTTTCTTGTGCTATAGGCACTGCTGTATTGCAAACTGTAAAAAATGAGAAATTACAAGAAAATGCTTTAAAAGTTGGTGCTTTCTTAAAAGAACAACTACTTAAATTAGCTGAAGAATTTCCTATTATTGGTGATGTAAGAGGTCAAGGATTTTTCTTAGGTATGGAATTGGTAGATGCTCAAAAAAAACCATTACCCATACAAACCGATTACCTTATTAACAGAATGAAAGACCATGGTATTTTAATGAGTTCTGATGGTCTGGACCATAATGTCTTAAAAATAAAGCCACCGCTAGTTTTTTCAAAAGAAAACGCACAACAGCTGTTGTGGTATCTTAGAAAGATTTTGGCAGAAGATGTGATGACTAGCTAAAACCTTCGTTGTACATTAAAGGGTTTTAGATCTAATGATGATTTTTGATCTGAAATAATTTCTGACACCAATTTTCCAGTAGCTGGTCCTAAACTCCAACCCATCATGGCATGACCAGTAGCAAAAGTTAAGTTATTGTATTGAGATGTTCTGCCTATGTATGGAAGACCGTCTGGAGTTACCGGCCTTAAACCACATTGAGCGGCCTCCTTGTCTTTGGTACTAATTTGTAATCCATGATAATATTTAGAAGCAGAATTAGCGATTGCATTTACTCTAATAGGATTAATTTTATGGTTTATTTTATCTATCTCCATAGTTCCAGAAAATCGAGTAAAACCATTCATAGGTGTCACAGCAACTTTAGCCTCTAACAATACTGCAGGGATGGTAATATTGGTTTCTTGGGCTACATTAATTCGATACCCCTTACCAGGTTGTAGTAACATCTTAACACCTAGTTTTTTACTAATAAGAGGAGACCAACTTCCCGCTGCCATTACAAATTCATCTGCTTTAATTTCACGTTTGTCGGTAATCAGTTTTGTGATTTTTTTGTCAGAAATAACAATGTCTTTTACCTCTTCTTCAGCGTGTATTGTTACCCCATTTTCTTTAAGAAAAGACAGCATATTTTTCATAAAACCACCAGGGGTCATGTGGGCATCTGAGTGAAAATAAACGGCTCCTTTAATATTTAGATTGGCCTTAGGCTCTATTGCTTCAACTTCTTTTGCTGTAAGGTTTTCTACTTTTAAACCAAGTTGAATTGCTTTTTTACCTACCTCCCACTCTTGTTCTCCTGCTTTATCATGTTTGTAAGCCATTAACAAACCTTTATGCTCATAATGAAAATCTAAGTCTCCAGAGGATTTCATCGCTACATATAGCTCTCTACTAAGTATATTTATATCTTTAATTACTGGAATAGATTGTGCAACTTTTTGTTTGGTTGATGATCGCTTAAAAGCCCATGCCCACTGTAAAAAATCTTTATCTAGTCTAGGTTTCACATAAAATGGACTTGCTGGATTAAACATCCATTTAAGTCCTTTAGTTATAATACCTGGGGCTGCCAAAGAGATGATATGACTTGGGGTAATATATCCTGCATTTACAAATGAGGCTCCACTAGAAAAATTAGATTTATCTATGATGGTAACTTCATGACCTTCTTTATGGAGAAAATATGCCGAGCATACTCCCATAATTCCTCCACCAATAATAACTACTTTTTTTGACATTTGTATTCGTATTTAAATCACAGAGAACCCATGTGCGTATGGGTCATCTTTATCATCTATGATAATGGTATTGTATCCATAAATCTTAGCCCACCCCTTAATACTTGGAATGATTGCTGGAAAATCACCTACAGTAGTTTCTTCTTCTATACAACCTACAAAAGTGCTTCCTATAAAACTTTCATGAATAAATTCAACTCCCTTTTTTAATTTTCCTTTGGCATGTAATTGAGCCAAGCGAGCAGATGTTCCTGTTCCACAGGGAGATCTGTCGATAGCTTTATCTCCATAAAAAACAGCATTCCTCCCATCAGAACCCTGATGTATTGGAGTTCCTGACCATAGTAAGTGTGTCACATTTTTAATACTGGAATCGTCAGGATGAATGAATTTATTTGGATACCTTATATTAATTTGTTCTCTAACTTTTTGTGAATATTGGACAATTTGACTGGCTGTGAAATCTTGAATACCTGAAAAGTTTTGTTGAGGATCTATAATTGCATAAAAATTACCACCGTAAGCAACATCAAAAATAATGTCTCCAAGATCTGGACAATGTACTGTTAAATTTTCAGCAGCTAAATAACTTTTTACATTGGTTAGTTTTACCCATTCTACTTTTCCGTTGGTTTGTTTATAATCAATCTCTACCAAACCAGCAGGAGCTTCCATTCTTATTTTACCTGGAATTTTAGGTTGAATCAATCCTTCTTCTATTCCAATAGTAATGGTTCCAATCGTTCCATGACCGCACATGGGTAAAGCTCCAGAGGTTTCTAAAAACAGAATAGCAAAATCATTTTCTGGATTATGTGATGGGTATAAAAAAGAACCGCTCATCATGTCATGACCCCGAGGCTCAAACATCAACCCTTTTCGAATCCAATCGTATTCTTGAATAAAATGCTGACGCTTTTCGCTCATGGTTTTACCCACCAAAGGTGGGTGACCCGTTTTTACAACTCTAACAGGGTTTCCACAAGTGTGACCATCAATACAATCAAAAATTGAACGCGCCATTTAAATTTTCTCTTTTGTTTGTTGATTATTAACCAATCTTGAAATCTCTAGCGGATTTTCATTTTTTAGTTCTTCAGGAAGTAATTCATTTGGCCAATCTTGGTAACTAAAAGGACGAACCCAACGTTTGATAGAGTGAATTCCGACAGCTGTAAATCGACTATCTGTTGACGAAGGATATGGGCCTCCGTGTACCATAGACGGACAAACCTCTACACCAGTTGGTACTCCATTAAAAATGATTCTTCCAACTCTATTCTGTAATGCAGCAATTACTTTTGGGTAATTTGCTACTTCATTTTCATCTGAAATTACGGTTCCAGTTAATTGTCCTTCTAATTGCGAAATAATCTCTTCTAATTGATTTTCATCTTCGCATTGAACAACCATAGAAAATGGTCCAAAAACTTCTTGATGTAATGTTGAATTTTCTAAAAACTCTTTTCCTTCAACAGTTGCAATCATTTGACTAGCAAAATTGGTTTGCGTGTTATCTTTAAAAGAAGCCATAACAACAACGTCCGATTGTGAAATCGCTTTTTGTTTATTTGTTTCGTATGCTCCAGCAATATTTGGATGCAACATTACAGAAGGTTTAATCTGTAAAATAGCATCACTTACTTGAGCAATAAACTGTGACAACTCTTTGCTTTTAATTCCGAGAATCAATCCTGGATTGGTACAAAATTGTCCGGTTCCTAAAGTAATTGAACCTGCATAAGTTTTTGCCCAATTATTACCATCTTCAGTAAGTGCTTTTGGCAGAATTACCACAGGGTTTATACTTCCCATTTCTGCGAAAACCGGAATTGGTTCTTCTCTTTTTGCTGCTAAATCTAGTAACGCTCTCCCTCCACGAATACTTCCTGTAAAACCAACAGCTTTTACTGCTGGATGTTCTACTAGCTGAACACCAACTTCTATTCCGCTTGAATTTAAATTAGAAAAAACTCCATTTGGCATATTTGTTTTTTCGGCAGCTTTTATAATCGCTGATGCTACTAATTCTCCTGTCCCTGCATGCATTGGGTGCGATTTTACAATTACAGGACAACCTGCTGCAAGAGCAGCTGCTGTATCTCCACCAGCAGTAGAATATGCTAATGGAAAATTACTTGCTCCAAAAACTACTACAGGACCTAAAGGAATATTTATTTTTCGTAAATCTGGTTTTGGAGCAGGAGTTCTATCTGTAATTGAAGTATCAATTGTAGCATCTACCCATGAACCTTCTGCGACCAAATTTGCAAAAGAACGGAGTTGAAAAACTGTTCTTCCTCTTTCTCCTTTTGCTCGTCCTTCTGGTAATCCAGTTTCGGAACAATACGTTTGAATCAACTCATCATCTAAAGCTAAAATCTCATCAGCAATGGCATGTAAAAAAGCTGCTTTTCTCTCTCCAGAAATAGTTCTGAATTCTTTAAAAGCATCAGACGCTAAAGAAACTGCTTCATTTATTTCTTTTTGAGAAGCTTCATAGTGAATTGATGAATTTTCAATATTAGAAATAGGATCAAACGTTTTGAAGGTTTTACTTCCTTCCGCAGACAATTGATTTCCAATGTGATTTTTTCCTGTAATCATCCTTATTTATTTTTTGTTTTTTTTCAAATTGATGGGTTTAACTTATTAAGTCCAGTACTTCAAGCCTTTCTTTTGCCAGAATATATCTTGCTTGAACATCATCAATTTCCTGTTGAGTTAATTTTTTACCAAGAGTACGAAGTCCTCCAGCAACATCATTATGATGAATTCCCATAGCAAGCTTAAGATATTCCATAAGCAATGGCTGAGCATCCAGATACGATAATGAATTTAAAGCCTGAGAAATTTTGTTAGCGTTAGCCCATTCTCCTTTTGTAACGTATTCTTGCATAGTAACACTAGCTTTTGGAAAGATACAACCTACACCTGTAATACCACCAATTGCTCCAGCGAGTCCTGCATGTACAGTGACTGTATCTACTCCTGCCAAGATCTTTAAATCTTTGTTCGCTAACATCATTGTTTCAATAATTGAAACATCAATAGTTGATATTTTTAGTGCAGTTACATTTGGAAGATTAGCTAGCTTTAAAAGAAGCTCAGTTGAAAGTGCATGATAACCAGCTGCATCAGGATTGTTATAAGGCATAATGGTTATGCCTACATCTTTTGCAGTTGCTTCAGAAAGAGCATAGTACTCGAACATCTCTTTATCAGAAGGAATCGCCTTAGTTTTAGGTGGCATCACCATGACAGTATCAACTCCAACTGTTGCAAGGCCTTCTATAATTTTGGCAAGTTCTTCCTTAGTTTCTGCCGCTGCTCCGCTAATCAAAGGAACATTGTATTCTTTAGCAACTTCAGAAAGAGATTTGAGTAAGGAAAGACGTTGATTACTGTTCAGGTAGCTATTCTCACCGAGAGTTCCAGAACCGACAAGTCCGCTCATTCTGCTTCCACCCTTTCCTTGAGCTTTTAAAATTCCTGCAGCTTGTTTTTGTGTTGCTTCAAAGTCAATTTCAAGAGAGCTGGATTTTGACTCCTTAAACCATGTAAATACTGCCGGCATAACACCTCTCCATTCTATACTCATCAATGTAGTTTTATTTATAATACTAATTTCTTGATTTATTTTTAGTTTAAAAAATCTCTCATTAATTTTAAACTCTCTTTAGGATTTTCTTCCATTGGCACATGACCTGAATTTTCTAATACTTTTAATGTAGAATTAACCAAAATACGATCCATTCGAATACCATTAGCTAAAGGAATCCATAAGTCTTGTGCTCCCCAAATTAATAATGTGGGGGTCATAATAGTCTTTAACTTATTAATATTCTCAACAGAATCTAGACCAAAGTCAGTCTTTGCTCTATCTATAAAAGCTTTTCTATTTCCAACTCTTAGAGCCATTTTATGATAACGATTAACCAATTCTTCTGTAATTTTAGAATCATCTGCATATACTTCCTCGATATTCTTTTTAATCAACATTTTTGGGGTCACATATAAAAAGAGTGATTTTAATAAAGGGTTTTTCGCCATCTTAAAAATTGATGGAGGTTGCTTGTTCGTTGGCAATCCACTTGCGTCAACCAAAATTAACTTTTCAACTTTTTCTGGGTAATCAGCAGTATAGTTCCAAGCAATATTACCACCAAGTGAGTTTCCTGCTAAATGAAATTTTTCAAGCTTTAATTTATCAATAAATAAGTTTAAGAAATCTGTGTAGGCTTGTAAAGAATAATCTGCATTTTTATTAGGTCCTGTAATACCAAAAGCAGGTAAATCCATTCGAATAACTCTATTGGTTTTTTTTAACTCATCTGTCCAAGCATCCCAAGTATGCAAAGAGGCTGCTGTTCCATGAATTAAGACAATTGGAAAGCCCTCACCTTCATCTCTGTAATGCACACCCATCTCATTTACTTCAATAAATTGAGAGTGTTCATTTGCATACTCGTTTTTTAAGTCTTCAACAGAAATATCTGCATAAATTCCATTTCCAATAGCAAAGGTTAGTAGAATAATTAACGAGTACATAAAGTATTTGAATTTTTTCTTCATTTTTTAATCATTTATTTTGTAAAGGACAGGTTTACTTGGACTTGCATCATTTTCTATAGGAGCAACCATTAAATTTAAAAAATAGGTGCCATCTTTAATTGTGTTGGGTACATATATAAATTCAGTAATGGTAGCACCTAAACGTACTTTATCTGACGTATTCCAAAAAGCATTGTGAGAGAGTAGTTTACCTTCGTCTTTCTCTTTGTCTACGGAAGGTAAATCAATTAACAAGTGGTTAACTCCTTTTTCACGTAAAAACACAGCGCCCTCCTCCATCAAATATGTTGGATTTGTATGTGAATATTGCATCGTTTTTTTATCCGATAAATTGGGAAGTGTTCTAATTACAATAGCATCTCTCTTCTTATTACCCAATGCATATTGTAATTGTTTTTTTGTAATTACAAAATCATCATTAATTTTTTCTGGCGGAATAGTTACAACCTCTGCTAAAAAGAAAAATTGTTGTAAATTTTGATGAATAGAATGTACTTTTTTTGTGATATGCCCTGCTGTTTCCGTGTGGGTACAATGAGAATGAGGATTAAAATGAATGGTATTAAAATTCACATCTGCTCCCTCTTTAACGGAACCTATCCAATCATCAGAAACTACTGGGAATATTTTAGGTGGTTCTAAATACCATGCGTTCACGTTATTTTTACCATCTCTTAGTGGAATAGAAATATCTAAGGGTTTAGATAAATCTATTGTATATTTATTTGAGTTGTATTTTATTTCTGTAATCAAGACACGTCGAGTTTAAATAAATCAGCCGAAATACCGTCTGATAAAAATTTTCCTTTTTGAGTTGTTTTTAATTTTTCGTCTTCAATATACAATAATTCTTCAGCTCTATATTTTTCTGATTGGAGCAATAAATACGTATGGTATTCTTTTCCAAATTCTCTGGTTACTTTTTCCAAAGATACTCCCCAAATAGTGCGTAAACCGGTCATTACATATTCATTGTATTGATCTGTAATTGATAGTAATTCTCTCTTTATCGGTAATTTACTTTGTAAAATGGATGAAATGTATTTCGAATTATTTTTTATATTCCAACTTCGTTGTTTGCCGTCAAAAGAGTGCGCTGAAGGACCAATACCTAAGTAAGATTTGCCTTGCCAATAGGATGAATTATTTTTACTAAAAGCGCCATCTTTTGCAAAGTTTGAAAGTTCATAATGAGTGAAATTATGTTTTGAAAGTTCCTCTAATAATATGTAAAACTGTTCTTGAGCTTGCAAATCACTGACCTCATCAATCATTCCTTTTTTTATCAATGATTCTAGCGCAGTTTTTGGTTCTACGGTTAAAGCATAGCTTGAAATATGAGTAATTCCAGAGGAAAGAACTATATCAATATTTTTTTTCCATTGTTTATTTGATAAACCAGGAATTCCATAAATTAAATCAACAGAAATATTTTTAAAATAGTGTGTGGCTTCAGTTAAACAACTTAAAGCTTCTTCAGCATTATGTGCTCTGTTCATTAATTTTAAATCATCATCAGAAAAGGATTGAATTCCAATACTCAATCTATTGATTTTACTGGTAGCTAATTCAACTATTTTAGAGCTTGTTAAATCATCTGGATTGGCTTCAAGTGTAATTTCAGGGTTAGAAACCACCTCATAATTGTCATAAACAGCATCAATAATTTGATTAATTTCTGACAATTGCAACAAACTTGGAGTACCTCCACCAAAATAAATGGTTTGTATAACATTAGTATTCAATTCATTTTTTCTTAACTCAATTTCGTGAATAAGACTCGAGATAAGTTCATCTTTCTTTTTTAATGAGGTAGAAAAGTGAAAATCACAATAAAAGCAAGCTTGCTTACAAAAAGGAATATGTATGTAAATGCCGCTCAATGTAAATTAGTAAAATTATTAATTAATTTTTTTTGGATTTTGCTTTACAAAAGCACCCCAACCTGAATAATTTTTACCCTGAGTGATTTTTCCAGCGTTATAAAAATGACAAACAGCAGCTGCTAATCCATCTGTAGCATCTAAATTTTTTGGTAATGTTTTTAAATTTAATAACGACTTTAACATGAGGGCTACCTGTTCTTTTGAAGCGTTTCCATTACCTGTAATTGCCATTTTAATTTTTTTTGGCAAGTATTCTGTAATCGGTATTTCTCTAGATAAACCTGCTGCCATAGCCACACCCTGAGCACGTCCTAATTTCAACATAGATTGTACATTTTTGCCAAAAAAAGGAGCTTCGATAGCAATTTCATCTGGCTTAAAAGTATCTATTAATTCAAGTGTTCTTTCAAAAATGAGTTTTAATTTTAAATAATGATCATCATATTTTTGCAACAACAACTCATTCATCTGTATAAATTCCATTTTTTTACCAACAATCTTTATGATCCCAAAGCCCATGATGGTAGTCCCAGGGTCAATTCCTAATATAATTTTTTCAACCTTCAAAAGTTATGTTGTTTTACTTTTAGAATTACACAATCGTTACACAAATTTAATTAATTATTCTTGGATGTTTTAAGCCTTCTAAAACTATGTATTTAAGGATAGAATTTTTACTTAAAAGTATATTTCTTGAAAATTTAATACAATGAATTTTGACCAAAATTGAAGCATTTTTGATGTTTTTTAGTAAAAAAATGCTGTTTTTACTTCTTTTTTAACAAAAAATGAAGTTTTTCAATATATATGATAGACGGGTTAATCAAAAAAACTTGCCATTATATTTTCAGCCTGATTCCATAGGAATAAGACTAAAATTAAAAGCATAATTAACATCAAACCCTTTTTAGGTTTAGATGTTCTTCGCCTACCAAATTTTCTTTGAAACTTCATAATTGATTTTTGTTAGGCACTAAGGTAGAAATTTAGATTCAATAAATATAGTTTAGAAACCTAAGAAATATTATAATTTTACAGCACGTAACATTTCACGTTTTCCTGGAGGGCCAGGTAATCTTTCAACAGTAAAACCCACAGATTGCATTGCTCTTCTTACGCTACCTTTTGCTGCATAGGTTACCAACACCCCTTCTGATTTTAAAGCTAAAAACATTTTTAAAAAAATTTCCTCATTCCATAATTCTGGTTGAACTCGAGCTCCAAATGCATCAAAATAAATGACATCAAACTTATTTTCATCATCTATTTCGTGAAAAAATTGTTTTCTCTTCAAAAGAGAAAAGTGTGAAGTAATTTGGTGTTTCTCCTCCCAAGAACTCGAATGAAAAGATTCAAAAATTTTAGCAAATTGGGTTGCACCTAACTCAGTAACATAATTTAATTTTAGTAGTTCTTCCTCATGAATAGGATAAGCCTCTACTCCAACATATTCAATTAACAATTCATTTTTTTGAGCGGCTAAAAACGTCATAAAACTATTTAATCCGGTTCCAAAACCAATTTCTAAAATGGTTATCTCATTCGTATTTTTATACCTTAATCCATTATTAATATAAACATGATTAGCTTCCTGAATAGCACCATGAATAGAATGGTATTGTTCATTCCATTCAGGAATATGAATGGTAGTTGATCCGTCTGAAGTTTTTATAATTTCTCTTTTCAAAGGTGTGGTGCTAGTACTTATTACTTTTTTAGCAATACTCCATTAGCCTCAAAAGCAAATTCCATAGCAGGCTCAGTGATACTAGCGATTTCCTCAGATGACTTTCCTGCATCTTCAGCATAATGTTTTAAATCTGCTACAGACACCTCATTTACAAATGCCTTACCGGCAACAATTACCTCTTTTCCAGCAGCGTCTAAGGGCATGAAAAATCCATAATCTTTAAATCGAACCATAATAGTTTCATCATCATTACCCGCTGGTAGAGTCATCCAACACCCTTTTTTTGAACAAACTTCTTTAATGTTCGCATTAAATTTTAAATTGATGGTGTCTCCTAATTCTAATGCGTTATAATTTGATAAAGCGTCATTAGATGATAGATATTCCGTTGCAGATATAGTAGCTCCAAAACTACTATAAGTAGTATTTTCAACTATTTTATTTTCTTTTTTAGTATCTTTTTTAGCTGAATTACAAGCTACAATTGCAAAAGATAATAACATCACTACTCCTATTTTCTTCATATCAAAAAACTTTAATTTTATACAAATCAAAGATAGTTGTTAAAATAAAAACTACGAGTGCTTTTTTACTTAAAAAAACAAACAATTTTGTTTACATTTGTTTGCATACACTTATAATAACATGGCTACGGATATCTTAATTAAACCTGTAAAAGACTCTAAAATCAAAAACGTAGACTTTAGTAATCTACCTTTTGGAAAAGTTTTTTCTGATCATATTTTTCAGTGTGAGTATATTGATGGTACATGGCAAAATCCAACCATTAAACCCAACGAGCCTATTCTCTTAAATCCTGCAGCAAAAATATTTCATTATGGCCAGTCTATTTTTGAGGGAATGAAAGCCTATAAAGATGGCAATGGAGAGGTTTTTTTATTTAGGCCAGAAGAGAATTGTAAACGTCTTAATCTTTCTGCTAAACGTTTGATGATGCCTGAAATTCCAGAAGAATTATTTATGGATGGTTTAAAGAAATTACTAGAAATAGATAGTGATTGGATTCCTACAACAGAGGGAAGTTCTTTGTATGTTCGTCCTTTTATGTTTGCCTCTGGTGAAGGACTTCATGCATCACCGGCAGACTCCTATACTTTTATAATTTCTACTGCCCCTTCAGGAGCATACTTCTCTGGCAAAGTAACTGTTTTAATAGAAGAGAAATATGCTAGAGCCGCAAATGGAGGAGTTGGTTTTGCAAAAGCAGGGGGAAATTATGCTGCACAATTTTACCCTACTCAACTAGCCATTGAAAAAGGATATAATCAGGTAATTTGGACCGATGATAACTCGCATCAATTTATTGAGGAAGCTGGTGCAATGAATATCTTTATTCGTATTGGAGAGGTTTTAATTACCAGTCCAACAAACGATAGAATATTAGACGGAATTACACGAAAAAGTATTTTACAAATTGCCGAAGATCATAATATCCCTGTTGAAGTTCGAAAAATTTCTGTGAGTGAAGTTGTTCAAGCAGCAAAAGACGGAGACTTAAAAGAAATGTTTGGTGCAGGAACTGCTGCTGTAATATCTCCTATTGCAGGTTTTGGATATCAAGAAACAGATTATGAGCTCCCTGAGCTATCAGACACTTACGCTTCTTTCCTTAAAAAGAAAATTATAGCCATTCAAACGAATACATCTGAAGACCCGTATGGTTGGAGAGTAAAAGTTTAAGCTTTGAGAAAACTATATTATTTAGCGGTATTCATTATTAGTGTGATAGGATGCACTTCCAATGATGTAGCCATTAACAAAGCCAACCAAGCAAACCAATACATTACAATTTTAGGAACGGCACAAGACGGTGGTTTTCCTCATATTGGATGTCAAAAAAAATGCTGTGATGATTTCTATAAAGGCATTTCACCAAAACAAAAGGTAGTTTCTTTAGGGTTAATTGATAAGGAGGCTCAACAAAAATTCTTATTTGAAGCTACTCCAGACATTTCTACTCAGTTAGCAGATTTAGAAAAAAATCATCTAAAAACAAGAACCATTATAGATGGTGTTTTTATAACCCATGCTCACATGGGTCATTATGCTGGATTGCTATATTTTGGTAAAGAAGCACTGGGTAAAAAAAATATCCCTGTATATGCGATGCCAAAAATGAAAAATTTTCTAATCAATAACGGCCCTTGGAGTCAATTAGTTACAACTAAAAATATTGCATTTTCAAACTTAAGAAAAGACAAGGTTGTTCAACTTAATAATTCTTTAAAAGTTACTCCTTTTCTTGTTCCTCATAGAGATGAATTTTCAGAAACTGTGGGGTATAAAATTGAA
>Ga0209197_1000974_pt1 | contig 18718 bp, 36 predicted proteins | sample COGITO_mtgs_1105_4_FD_184802 | JGI IMG/M metagenome (GOLD analysis project Ga0209197, IMG submission 184802) | Pelagic marine microbial communities from North Sea - COGITO_mtgs_110512 (SPAdes) (version 2) | ecosystem: Environmental > Aquatic > Marine > Epipelagic ... | reverse complement strand
CATATAGACTGACATACAAAGCTTTTTGTTTATGATTGTAAACTGAATCGCATAAGTACAAGGAGTGTCTTTCTTATATTTATCAAATTCTTTAGCGTCGTATATACTAATCGCTGCGTGTCTAGTATCTGGATTTTCTCTAAGCTTGGCAACAACATAATCTATTTGATTATTACGCTGCCATTGATAACCGTAATTGCTATTAACATTTCCGTTACTATCTGCCATGCGTTCCCATATAGGAGGTATTTTACCGTACAATTGACCTAACTTAATTATATTAGGATCACCAGACAAATACCATTGCCACTCGGCTTCAGCATATTCTAAACTCCATTTACGTTGTTTATCGGTTATATGATTATCTAAAGGGTTTTGTATGTAAAACCCACAATTAAATAAAGCTTTTGTGTTGTCAAAATCAATACCATCTTGTATGGCATAATGTAACAAGTCTTTATAAGCTTCATTTGCGTTTTTATAACTGTTTAGCATATTTATTATAGTAGTATTTATAAAATTCATATAATTTAATCCATATGGTTGTTGGACCATATGATTCTGGTGATCTATTTACCTTGCCACCATTGTTGATCTCTATATACCAGCTCCCGTTCCCAGTCGCGAATGGGGATATAAATATCTTGTTCCTTATACACCAAATATACGCCTTCATGTCCTCCGAGGACTGCGTATATTGACCCATCGTGTTCTTTTGTTTTTTCGCTGGCATCTATTCCCATGGCATTGGCTCGTTGTTAATACCTATTGGTTCGTGAGGTATAAAACAACCTGATTTATGTTCCCATTTAAAATGTGCTTCAGCACCGTTTTCACCAAGGTTTTGAAACTTAACTTTTAGTACTTTAGCTTTAACCGTTTTTGCTTCGTAATCTCTGTGAACTAATATACCGTGATAACTAGCATCGTACCATTCACCACCACCTTTAATATTGTACATTGTTGGTTCTTCCATCTTACCGTCTTTATCTTTATACATTTTAGTTGGATGTGCTACTATAAATACTAATACATCAAACTTTTTGGCAAATACTTCTATTTTAGTTAAGTATTCCATTGTATAACGATTAACATCTTCTGTTTTACAATCAATGTCTCTTACTTTATTAAAAGGATCTATAACTAAACATTTAATACCTTTGCGTTTAACAAGTTCAGCTCCTTTTCGCAACACAGATTCCAACGTGTATCTTTCCATATCAATGTGGAAATAATTAGTATTGCAATGATCTGCTATTTGATTCCATTTGTCTCCATGTATATCAGCAGATGTTGGCATGCCTTCCCAGGTTTTACGCATTAACTTGTGAGCATGTAGATACGTCGGCGCATTCTCTGGCGACGCAAAAGCCGTTTTCCAACCGTAGTTACGATTATATCCGACAACCATTTGATCAACGAAGTCTGATTTACCGCTACTAGGTATACCAGTGACAGTAATAAATTGACCGGTATAAGTAGAAAATATGTCATCAAAATTGGATAAACCAACTTGATATCCTTTCTTAAAGCCATTACGGACAAAGTCAGTAACCTCATCTTCAATATCTTTGAATGTTGTAACATTTTCGAGTGGTACGGGTCTCGCGGAGGTAATACGCTGTACCAGTTTTTCCTTGCCATGTTTTTGTAAGTATTCATTAGCATCTTTACAGTCATCAAACGTTGCTAGATAACAAACTTCAGCTCCAAGTCTACGGACTAATTCTGATTGTAATGCTTGCCCTGCTTCATCTGAATCAACTGCTAGTATGATTTTTTCCTTGTCTTCAAAGTAATCAATACAGTTATCAAGATAATCTAAATTGTTATTGTTTAGTGTTGCGCCATTAGGTACAGATATAACATTTGGTACACCTGCTTCATGAAAAGCCAACACGTCCATTTCGCCTTCAGTTATAATACAATACTCATAACCTACTATGCTGTTTATATTGTAGAATACTTTTTCAGCACCCTTATATAGTTTAAAGTTTTTTCTTCCATCGCGATACTTAACGTTGATTAGTTGATCACCCATGAAATAATTAAACTTTATTGTATTCTCGGACTTACCGGTTTGCGGCATATACTCAGCACCCTCGCTGATTTCTAAATCATAAAGGGTCTGAGTTCCTATACCTCTTGTTTTAAACCAATCAATTACTTTATCACTTAAAAACTCAGGATATTCAGTATCACTAGGCGGACCAACAGGTCTTACATATTCTTTTTCACTAGCTCCTTTACGTTGATAAGTATGTAACTGAAATGATGTATTACAGTTGTGACAAGTACCGAGACCACGTTCCCAATCATAAGACGCGCATTTTGCCTTTTGATTCTTGGGTTTTCTATCGCGAGAACAAAGAGGGCATACGCCCTGCTTTTTTCCCTCTTCAAGCTTATGTTGATTGAATTCATCAATCAAAAATCCATTGATCTCTGTTGTCTGCATTTAATTTAATTTAATCTTCAATTAGTGTTACATTACCATTACCGTCTGTAGTTATGCTAATGTAATCGTTTTCATCTACCATTGTTCTTCGTCTCTACATTCAGGGCATATGTCGCAAAAATCGTATTCTTCTTGAGACATGCCAGCGTGACACATTTGACACGCCAGCTCGCCATTATTTTTATAGTGCATTAGAAAGGCAGATCGTCTTCAACACCAGCCGCAACAGGCGCGGCTTGAGCAGGTTGATCTTGTCTTGGAGCTGGAGATACATTATCACCATTAGTCCAAACAACTTGCACATTACCTAAGTATACTTTGGCAACTTTAGCCTCTCTTTCTTCTTTTGATTGTGCTACAACCACAGGGCCATTGTTTCCAAATTGATCTAATTCATCATTAATAGTTATTGTTATCGGTAAGTATTTACCTTTTTTACCTTCAATTATTTTATCTTTAGGTATATTGTTAAGGTTAATACTAGTTTTAATTATACTTGCCATTATGCGTATTGATTTATTTGATTAAACATTCTAGCTAACTGATCTTTTGTCGCGTTAGTAGTTCTTCTTATATTGTCTACAGCTTTTACATGTGTTTGGTTTCTGTAAAAATTATTTACATCAGTTTCTAATCCTGTTACACTGCATACTTTTGTTTGGTTTTTTCTGGTTCTTGCCATATTATAAGGTTTTATTAATAAAATATTGTGTAGGATCAAAGCCTTCAGACTTATAAAATAATTCATAAGCCTGCACTGCTCTTTCAACCTTGTCCTTACCACGTTCATAAAATTCTGGTGAGCAGTCAAAAATACCTATTTGGCCTGTATTTTTGTCAATGGCAATAAATACCATTTCATAACCAAATAGTTTACTATAAATATACGCCTGCGAGTCGTAATTGTACTTAGAAGCTGAATATTTAAATTTATTAAGATCTGCTGTCGTTTTTAAGTCAACAACTAGCTTTTCTGAATGATTTATAATATCTGCTTTACCTTTCCACTTGTGACCTTCAAGCTCTGTAATGCCAGGCACTTCATATTCGCATTGTCCTTCACGTATAAGATCATAACATATTTTATTAGTTAACATCTTATCTGTTAGTTTTTCTATATTATCAACCTCGTGTTGCAGTAGACATAGCTCACCTCCTGACATCTCTTTATACACTTTTGTATTTCTAGTTGTTGCTTCTATAATCTTAAACTTTTTAAGTTTGTCAGGTTCTAGAATAGCTGTGTGGAAATAACCACCAACTAAAAACGCTGGTCTAGCCTCAGAGGCTTTACCTAGTGCTAAAGGATTTGTAAGCAAAGTACTGATGTCTGAGTTACTAAGATACTTTTTACCAAAGGCACCGTAGTAATGCTCATCATCACGTAGCTTTTCAATTACTTTTTCTTTATTCATATTATAGTGTTGTTAATGCTCCTTCTATTTCTTGAGATAGAGCATATTTAGCTTTTATAGCTGATACTTTACCACCTGCTGCTACATATTGAACCGCTTTTTCGTAAGCTGGATCTTTTTTAGAGGTTAAAGTTGGTTTTTGTGGCGTAAATTTCTTTTTGCCGTGATCATTTGTTGCATCACTATCTGCGGTATCATCAATTAAGAATAAATTACCTAACGCATATTTTTTAGCATACGAAGATGCTGAGCCAAATTGCTGAGGTGTATTCATACCTTTTTGATTTAAGTCTACACCAACTATAGCTGTAGCTTCCATAAAATCTTTACCATCTGTTATAGTAGCTGTTGATGTCATGATAGGTAAACCTACTACTTCATCAAGCTTTTCGTTGATTGTGACTGATACTCCTAATTCTAATAAAAAGGGTTTTGTTGCTTCTAGGATGTCTTCGGCTGATCTGAAGTTGTATTTGCCGAAGGAGTTAAATCTACTTTTTTTCGATTTAAACTTTGTTTGGATTGTAGCTAATTTTTCGTTTATATTCATTCGTTCGTTTTTAAATTGCTTATTATTATAATTACATGTTTTGTTTGGTATTTACATACGTAACTTAAAGATAGTCAAGCACTTGCGAGTGATCAACATTGTCTATTAATTTTTGTACTGCTTGTCTTTTTAATTCAGAAACACGCACGTAAGCACTTGCGCCTTTAATATTAAGTTTATCCGCTATGTAGTTACCAGAATGCTTATCACAGTCTAATCCATACGAAAGCCTTAAAACCTCATACTCAATTGGTGTTAAATGTTTTTGCATTAAGCTTTTTAAGTATAAATTTAATAATTGTATATTATAAGGTTCAGACTTATCTGGTAGTTGATACATCATATTTTCACCATGTTCATTGACAGGTTGGTTATCTATAGATAAAAACGTACTATTAAAAAACATAGCCACCGCTACTTTATCTTTTGGATTTTTACGTATTTCATTCAGTTTATGCTCTGGTATACGTATATCACCTCTAGCCATATCAATTCTTCTTCTTATTGCTCCCTTTATGCGCTTGCTGAAAAATGATTTTAATGTTTTTTCTATGTCTTCTGAATCTTCTAACATAAGCCAGTCTAGTTTATCTACACCTCTTGTCAAACCTTCACCGCCACATTGTATTAAATCCATTATGGTTAATACGCCTGATGCTTGCTGAGTAGTTGAAAACTTACGTGCTAAATTTTCTACTAATGGCATAAACTTTACTATTAGTTCATCTCGTGAGTAGTAATCATAAAACTTATCTGGAGGCATAGAAGATTTTAAATCTTCTTTATACCTTATATAGTTTTGTACGTTATATTTCTTCATTTAGTATTTTTATTTCTTGTTTTAACTCGTCATTTATATGACGGTATATTGTTCTTTTAGACACGTTTAATAGTCCAGCTATTCTACCAATACAAATATGCTTTCCAAAATCGTTAAGATCAAGCATAGATTGGTAAATCGCTTCAGCATCAATTCGTGATGATCTACCTATTAATTTACCTACTATACTAAGCTTTTCACTTATAGTTAGCATGCTATAGTCTTTAAATATTACTTTACGAATTTTATTAATAGGAGGTTCACCACCTATATTAAACACATCGTCTATCATGTCATTTAATACTTTTTTACTAATAAAAAACGTTACAAATCCATTGTCTTTATTTGCTATAAATTCATATACATGTGATGGTAGTAAACCATTCTCTTGATTTAAATAATATAGCACTAAGAAATGCCATTTTAAAGATTTATATGTAGTTATTTTAGCTTTAGTATTAAATAAGCTATAGTGCTCGTGCGTGCCATTTTCAAAGAACATGTACTTGTCAGTTTCAATAGTAGGTTTATCATTTATAGGAAACTGCCTATAAACAACACGTCTATCATTTAACCATTTTATATTTCTTTCTTGTGACATTTGCTTGTTACTTATTTAACTTATAAGGGCTGTTGTCACAACCCTAAGTATTTCAATCTTCGATTGTATTTTAAAAAAAGCTTTGCTTTTAATTCAGCTAAATGATAATTACCATTTAATGTGTGCAAAACTATATCGTTATGCATACCTGCTATTGCGAGTTCTAGCTGTTTTTTGTGCGCCTTTTTTCTTCGGCTTTCTGAAAGATTTAATTTTATCGTTAATTCCATTGTAATTGCTTAATATTAATTGGTCGTATAATCTTTTGCTCATTTTTTCCTTTTATTAATTGTTTTTCTTGTTCGTAATAATTCCAATAGGCTGACAAACTGTCACCCTCTACTTTGTATTCTTCTGGCATACATTGTGGTGGTTCTGTAAAAGTACTGTCCGGTATTCCTAGAGGTAATTGTCTTAAAGGTTCTTTGCATTTAGTTATTGTTAAATGTGTTTTATTATATCTCTTAGTATATTCTTCGCCAAGCGCTATCATGTGATCATATAACCACATGTATTGCTTTGCGTTTTGTCTACACCATATTGTAGACGGATGATTGTAGTGTGCTTTTTTATAAGGTACTTCAACCATTGGGTAATTTAGTTCAGCATAATGATGATGCGCAGTACAAAGCATCTGGGCTGATTCTAAGACCATTTTAACCACATGCTTGTTATATTGTATCTGTGCAGCTTTAACTGGATCTCTATCTAAATAAAATATATTCATTAGTATCGTCTTTTACTAGGTTTATTATAATATTTGTCTAATAATAAGTGTACTACTTCCTCGCTTATCATATTGTCATTATAAAGTTGATATATAAGTTTTCTCATAATCCTGATTTTTCTAATATTAACTCATAACCTACATCTGTATTGATAAACCCATTTACTTTACCTTTATGACCAAATAGTTTCATATCAGTACCTATATCAATATAAGGACCTCCTGATGGATCAACCATAATAATATCCTCAGGGTTATCTCCAAAGCCGCATCTTACGTATTTAAAATTGCCCTTCCAATCTATATTACCTCTTTCATTTAACTCAAAGGTAAATTTATCGCCGTATCTATTTGTATATTCTTTCATTCTATCTCTATTCATAATTTCTAAGTGTTTTGAAAAGTGGATGTCTGTAAGAACCTGCTTTAGTTCTTTCGAAATAAGTAAAAGTAGCACGCTGGCCAATATAGTCGCCTATATTATCAAGTATATTAGCAAGATCTTTATAGTTATAACCTTTACCTGGAGGGCAACCAAATTCTACGCCTTTATCATCTTGCATTACAAATTTACCAAGAGTACCTGTTCGTTTACCTTTACCTGGCACATAACCTACGATAGTAGCTTCTGCATCATGAAAGTCTTTAAACTTCTGTAAGTTGTAAGAACGTTTACGCTGATAAGAACCATCAAGACGTAAGATAGAGCCTTCGTAATCTTTTTCTAGAAAACTTTTGTGTTTTAGATTAGCATGACCGTTAGATGTTACTTGCCACGTTGGAACGTATTTTACACAGTAAGAATACATATCACTAACGCTTAAGTTTCTCATTCTTTGTGAATAAGGATCGTTGCCATTAGCATAATCGTAGCAATGAAACTGTACTAATTTTTTAGATTTAGAACGCATATAAGCTGTTGGTTTTTGAGTTCTAACTAATGATATAATTTTTTCGAAGTCGTTACGTAGTTCGTGATTGTATAATTCACCGTCTAGTATAACGTCTGGATGTTCTGCAAACCAAGGTTTAAGATCTTTTAATATATGTCTAATATTAAGCCAAGGTTTACCTGTGCGTGAATAAGCAATTACTTTTCCTGTTTTGTCGAGTTGTATAATACAGCGTACGCCGTCAAGCTTTGGTTGCATGAACACTTTCTCGGACCAGTCGACAGGTTTTTTGCCTACTTTGTATGCGAGCATTGGTTTTATCATAATTTATTTAATTTATTTTCTATTCTTTTTATTTTATTTTGAATAACTGCACATTTTTGATACTCTTCTTGTTCTAAATACGAAGACAATAGCGTCATAAGCTTTGCTAATTCAGCTAGTAATGTTTGTTCTTCGTCTTCATCGGGTGGTATAAATGACAAATCCGCGTGAGCTCGTTCATATAGAACTTGCGCCACGCGTTGTGCAATTTTTTCAATGTCTTTGTCTGTCATATGTTTATTATCATTTTTGATTCGTATTTTGTTTGTAAAGTTTCCAATCTGTGTAATCAAACCTTTCAGGCTGAAACCAACCACTTTTTAATATATCACTTACTTTGCTTACAAATACACAGGAGTTATTGTACTGATTCCAGCATGTTATCCACACGTCTGGTTTACCTGTCCATATTGTATAAGTGTAGTTATGATCTATATTCTCGTGAGAAGGGTATAAATACTGCGAATTATAATGAAAGTCTTTAACCAAATGAGATGCGATTCTTGATCCATCACCAAATTTAGTAAAACCCTCATCTTCTTGCATGTGTTTAACCCAGTTAGCTAGCTCTATAGCTCTATACTCAGGATATCCATCATGATGTAAATACATATTTACGTGGCTTTTGTCACCGACCACGTCGGGATTACAAGCAAAACCTAGGTCATTATCTTCCGCAGCCGACCTTGGAACTACCATTGTTACATTTCTTGTACTCATAATTTATTTAATTTTAGGTGCGCAGGGTGGATTCGAACCACCGACCTCTAGCTTATGAGGCTAGCGAGCTACCAACTGCTCTACCGCGCAATATTAAGAGAGAGATGTGCCCACGAAGCTGCTTCGTTTACGTAAACCCGCCGTTGTTTTGTTGGACAAGTATATCTCTGCATATCTGCCACCTCTCTCTGTATAAGTTTAGTCTAATAAGACCATATAGGCGTTTATGTTATTTTTTTGAAACCAGCGTAACGCTTTTTGAAAGTCACTTATTAGCCTTTGGTTTTCAACTCCCATTTCGAAAACAGCTTGTGTACCCATTATAAAATCATAAATGGATAATTCTAAACCGTTTAGATAAAAATCTTCTTTTGAAAAAGGATTTGTCACTGTTTCTCCTTTTGTGTATATTTCTCCATTGAACCATTTTGGTATTTGTTGTTTAACTTGTTGTTTCGTCTGCTTTTTCGTACTCATAACCTTCTTCTATTAATTCGTTTTCTACTTCTTCTTTCATATCATTTACATAAGAGTCATATACCTCTCTAACCGCATCTTCTACATAATAAGCTTCAAGGTCATCTACATATATTAACTCGTTGTAGTCAGTCATAGCCTCAACCAGTCTGTCACTTAAGTCGTTTTCGTAGTAATGTACATCTTCATTTATACATACGTTTCTACCATCACCTGATGTTGCAACCCACACTTCATAGCCGTCAGCTGTAGTTTCAGTGTATATACTATAGTCAGGCGTACGATTCCAGTTGTCTGTTAGCTCGAAATCGTAATGATCTTGTATTACTTTTAAAGCTTCATCGTGTTCAATATCAAATTTTACACCGTGTGCTTCTAATCTTTTGTCAATTAGTTCTTCTGTTAGTATCTTATTCATAGTCTTTAGATATTAAAATGTTATCACCGTATTTAAAATCCCACGCTGTAATTCTAATTAGTTCGAGGTTTGTAAATGTATATAACGAGCTAATGTCGCTAATTTTTAAGTCACTATAAAATGTAGTGCTTGATAATGCTTCTACTATGCTGTCAACACAAGCAGAATACTTGTTGTTTTCAGAGGAATGTAATGCCTCTTTGATTTCAGGCTTTAGCCTTTCATAAATTGTTAGTCTTTTGCTCATTGTTTATAGTTTTTAAGATAATAATTTAACATATACACCATTCTAGTTAGTGGATTGTGTATTAATGCTCTAGCGTTGCCTACAAATTCTTTAACAGTAACTTCATTGTCACTGTTAAGCCACACATATCTTTGATTTTGCTTATACTGTGGATTGATTTGGTAAGCTCTATCGCCGCCATTTTGTTTTCTAACCATACCTGATTCAAACGTAGCTAGTCTTAATCTTGGTAGATCTTTTAAGTTGTATTTTTTGTACTTAAACCACTCTAGTCTTTGTTTAGAGTAGCAAGGTACTGGAAATTCAAACTCTCTTGTGCCGTTTTTAGCTTGCCTTTGAGTAGTTACTTCCTTGATGTTGTGCTCGATAAGTAGCCTACGTGCGTAAGCATCTTCTAGCATTTGACGTTCTTGTCGCCATGTGTACTGGTTTGTCATAGTTATAATTGTTTATTTGTTACATTGATATTATCCATTAGTTATCGTATTTTGTTTGTGTATCTCGTTTTTTATTTTTGTACAAACGGTTGTCTCTACAATAAGGGCAACTTCCGTTGTTTCTACAGGTTTTATCAAACTTTTTTGATTTAGTGTATGGTTTTTTTCTAGTCCTGCTCATCTAAATTAATTAAGTTTAGTGGAGGTGGACAGATTCGAACTGTCTTCCGTAATAGTTCCATATAGGCTTTCTATCACGTCAATACCAAGTCACCCCCATTACGTAGTTATCTCCGTTTCCATGAGTTCATAACGATCCCTCACCACTTCAACGATCGGACTTCCACCGTGCATGCAGTTAATTACTCTGCAACCCGTGATACTACGACTTATAAAATTAAAGGATCTTCGTCAGCTTAACCACGTATCTCTTCGCTGAGTTCCTACAGCCATACTGAGCCCTTCACATTTATAAGATTTTTAGTAACTAGTGAAGGAATCGAACCTTCATACCGTCGTAGTAATGAACTCTGTTTAACTTAATAACACCTGTTACATCCATACCTAGTTTACCGGCTATTGTGTGATCACTAATCGTATCTTTCGCCATTCCAGACATTTTCTACCTTTGCTTACGCCGCGGTCTGTTATTTATTCGCTGGAGTCGGTTTTCATATTTAGATAGAGCTATATACCGTAAAACTCTTTGTACTTACTTTCTACGCCAAGCTCTGTGCACAGATGCACTTACTTCTTGACTGACGATTTGTATTGTATTACCGGTTTTATGCTCAATAATTGGTACATAGCTGTACGTTTGGGTTGTTGAGCAATTAACACAGGTTTTGTAGCCCATATCTAATCGCAACCGTGGTATATTTGTTCCGCATCTACAATACATATTTTTAGTTTATTATATTATCAATTAATATTCGTATTTGTTTTGTAATTAATTACCTAACAATTTATTTAAAGCTAAGTTAATAACATATTCTTTCATTTCCATATATTCATCACCGTCAAGTGGTTGGTCAGCTAATTGCCAATCAACACTGTCTTCAATAATTTCTTTCATATGATCTGCTACACCTTGTGCAATCAAATCTAGTTCTGACATTTTACTCATTTATTTTGTTTTTAATGTTAAGTAAAGCTAGTTGATAGCCATAGTTTTTAGCTAATTGCATTAGTAAAAAGTCATTACTTCCGTTGTTTGCTTCTGCAAAACTGTCAAGGTATTCTTCGGTAGGCGTAGCTACTATTCCACGATCTAGTTTACTTAGTTCGTTATTTATATATTCTTTCATATTATTTAAATTTAGCTGCGACTTCACGTATTTCATCTTTGTCTTCTTGATCTAACCCAGGTGTTTGCTGAGCGTACATACGTAGTACATAGTGTACAAAAGTGCAGTCGTTTTCTGTTAGTTTAAGTGTTCTCATTTAATCTTGTTCTAATAGTTCATATATTTCGCTTAGTGTCATTTCATCGACTTCGCATTTCTTGTAGTTCTGTTGTACCCACCATTTAGACCACGCTAAATCCCATGGATTAGTTGTTTTAGTTTCCAAATTCTATTCCTTTATTATTAGTTACCATCCACTCACAGTCATTTAACTTGTGACCTGCGCCATATAAAAACGACTCACATGATTCTGTATCAGGATTCCATTTATTTTCTTTTGTACATAACACGCTAATGTCATATCTATATACTTTACCATCTGTAAAATCTAGTAAGAATATATATTTAGCTATTAATCCAATATCTACTGGATTTATTTCTTTATTTTCTTGCATTTCGTGCCATTTTTTAATTGTATCACTCATGTTTTTACTATTTCTATTAATTGTTTTACTGAATATCTTGATTGATGTTTCCACATACGGTTGTGAGTGAACTTTCGTGCTTTGGCAGAATAGGATTTCTTGCCATTAATTTGTACGCGATTGTACTCTGCATCTGTGAGCCCACCACACCTGCCGTCATGTGCGTGCTTGCGCCTATGCTCGCTTGCACGATTTTGTTGCGCCTGTTTTGCATAGAGACACAGTTCTTTCATTGTAGTTGGATTAGACATAAGACCAGATTGTAGGTTTATATTCAATATAAGTTAAGCCTTTGTAATTAAACCACGAGTTAATACCTTCTTGGTCTTTGTCGCTATTGTAGATGAAGGCAAATCTGTTTGGTAATTCGCCGACTGGATAACCTTTGTAAGTTATGTTGTTTAATTTGATAGTAGTTTTGTCTACTTGTTTGATTATATTTTGCATAGTTTAATTTATTATATTATCAATAGTTAATCGTATTTTGTATGTATTACAGTATAGACTTATCTGTACCTTGAAAAGCTTTATGACCATTATGTAGCGCATAATTAGCTATTCCTTGTCTGAATTGCCACTCTCGCTTACGATATTCGTAGTCAGTACACCATTTGTACATAGCTATACTTGAAGTACAAGCTTTGTATTTAGTTTCAAACTCTTTGATTTGATTTAGTTTATCAGTAATTAGACCTTGAGCGTCTAGCTCTTTGAATTTAGTATCTTGAAATTGCATAGTATTATTTATTAGTTGATTTATAGTAGTTAATACGTTCTAAGACTTCTTGTCTTTCTATTTTTCTTTCGAGTTGCAGTAGTATGTAGCTTGACATATCTATCTGTTTACCGTTAGGGCAAGTTAATATATATTGCATAGTTATATTAGTTTAGTAAAAGTCGTAGTATATTTCAATAACTTTAGATTTTTGTTCTTTAGTTAACAAGTTGAAGTGCTTGCCATATATTCTGAAGGATATATTTAAGTATTTTGAAGACATAATATTATTATTTAATTAGTTAGTATTTTATTGTATTATCGATTTAGAGTCGTATTTAGTTTGTATTGGCTTGTCGTAGTTCTCATCATTGAGAGTTCCAAAGAGTAGCTCGTCAAAGTATTCTTCACGAGCTATAAATCTCTGCTGTAGTTTGCTGTAGTAACTTTTCATTAGTAGCAGATTTGACAGTTAATAGAATCCATCGCTGAATAATCAACTTGGCCTGTTATCATCATAAAGATGAAGAAAGTAATTCCGCCAAACGCTAATGGCATTAGTAAACCGAAAGCTATTACTTCCGCCACTACTTCTACTAGTGGTTTTGATTTTACATATTTAGTTACTGCAGGAATAAATCCTCTGAATTTGAAATTTGACATAGTTATAATTTAGTTATTAGTTGTCACAGTGTGAATCGAACACACTTATATACCATAGTGACATTGCTGTTTTCAACATTATTTAGACAGGTGATGTACACAGCTTAACGCGCCTGTATAATATCCAGTTTAGTCTGTTGCCTACTCGGTTCGGATAGTCACCGTTTTGTAAAGAAGTAGTGGTTATACTACCTCTTTATCTCTTAGTACAACTGGAACACTAGTTGAAGAAGTGTACGAGCCATATTTTTCAAAGCAATTTATAGAAGATAATTTGTCTTTCATAATTTCATACACTTTATCGTGATTGTAAGTGAATGATTTGCCTGATTTAAATTCTACATTGATAGTAGTATTTTTGCCGATTAAAGATTTTCTGATTACGAATCTTTTTGATTGAATTGAATTTTGCATAGTTAAAAGTATTTATTATTATTATTAGTATTTATTAGTTACATTATTATTATCATTATGTATTCGTATTATGTTTGTAATAACTTATATTGAAATCTTTGAAAGTAATATAGTTCATCAAGTATACATTGAGGTAAAACATTTTGTATAATTACTTCTGGATTTTTTAGTAGAAATAATTCTATTGATTGTATGTAAGTTATTCGTTTCATAGTTAGTTTGTTACATTTATATTATCATTATAACTTCGTATTAAGTATGTAAAATAGTTTAGTAGTAGAATGTGACAAGATGTCATACCACTATGTCACTATGTCACTAACAATAGTATATTATATATATGACGTAATGTCATGACAATCAGTCATATGTGTCATGTCAATGTGTCATACAACTAAATCTCACAAGGAAAAGAAGAGCGAGACAGGATAATAGGTATGAAATCTAGGTAGAAAAGTCTAAACCCCCCGCTCGGGGCCCTGAAAAGTCGTATATATGACGTTGAAAATTCTAAAACGGACGCGGACCCCCAAATTTAAAAGTCATTTTTCTTTTTGAAAAGTTTTTAGAATTTAAAGTAGCAACACCATACCCCTATATTTGTAACAACTTTTTAAAAAACAGTGACATAAGCCTTATAATATAGATAAGTAACACCCTATTGTCACACTTTATGTAAAAACACTTCAAAACCTGTAATGATATAGACTAAAGAAAATAAATAAAAACTAACTAAATGTCTATACTGCAAAGCTATCCAAAAGGCACGCCTAAAAAGGGAGATTATATAATTGGTACATCGATACCACCGGCTAATTCTGACGAGATGCCAACTACTAGAAATTTTTCAGTAGATAGCATAGCAAGTTTAGGTAACGCACCTAACGTAGTAACTACTACTTTTACAGTAACAGATGCTCAGTTAAGAACACTAGGTACAACTGATATTACTTTACTTACTTTAGCTGGTGGCAGTGGAGATGGAGAGTACTTACAATTAATAAGTGCATCGATATTACAAGGTGGAGGCGTTCTTGGTAGCAGTTATACTTGGGATGCAGCAGGTGCTTTTATATCATGGAATGACGCAGCGACGAATAATAAGATAATTATACCACAATTGCAACTACCTAATGGTAGCGGAGCTGTACAAGGGCCTTATACTATAGCGGCTGAAAATGGTAATTATAGAAGAGGTGGAGATTTAAAACTTGGTACAGCTGCAGACCCTGTAATTGCTGGTACACCTAACGGAACACTAACAATAAATTTAACATATAGATTATTTCCTCAAACATAATAACTCATGGCTAGAATAAGTTCGTATCCATTTGATACAACTGTCACAGATAATGACGCGTGGATAGGAACTGACGCATTAAACAGACAGACAAAGCAATTCACTGCATCAGCAGTAGCTAAATACCTAAACCTTAATGCTAAGGTAAACATAGGCGGTCAAATGTCATTTAAATGGTCTGATACGCAAAATGGTGGAAATGGTACTATATCTAAAACCGGTGGTGGTGGATCCGGAACGGGACTTGATACTTTGACACAAGTAAGAATATCTATAACAGAACTAAACGGTCAAAATGTAGTTAAGTTTTTAGAGTATATAACAGGTAAACCCATATTGCTAGGTCAAGGTGATCAGATAAGTCAGTTTGGTAATTATACATTAGACACTTACACTGTAGATCCTGCAGATCCTTTTTATTATATAGCTGATTTAACCTACATCGGTGGTAATGGAGTTGTTGCTCCACAAGGAACTCAATATACATTAATACATTTTGACATAACTAGTAGTGGTGATGTAAACTTAAAACAAAATTTTACCTCATCAACACAATGGATTATAAACAATACAACAGGTAAGGCAGAACCTTCAGTCACTTTAACTGACAATTCAAATCCGCCAAACGAAATAAAAGGATGTGTAACATACACAAACGCAACAACAATAACAGTCGATTTTGATAAAACAGTAGCAGGATCGTCAATACTAAACTAACAAATTTAAAAAAATAAACTATGCCTATTAATTACTACTGCGCCATTGCAATGAATGGCTCTGATATTGAAATGAACCGTAACGAGCTTTTGCTTCCGGTCATAGACAATGAAACCTCTGCACCAGCGACAGGTAGTGAGGTAGAAGGTCAAATGTATTACAACACCAGCACTAACATTATGTATTTTTATAATGGAAGCGCGTGGGTTGAAATGGATGGAACTGGTTCAGGTGTATCTTCACTAGCTGGAGGAACATCTACGTATATAACAAATTCAGTTGATGTATCTACTGGTGCTGTTACTTTAACTAGTACATTGGCTGGAGGAACTGGATCTAACACTGAATTTTATAGAGGTGACGGAACATGGGCAACACCCGCTGGAGCTTATACTAAATGGCAGTATAAAGTAAACGGTGGAACAGGTATTGATATGATCGATGGTGAAATACTTAATTTTATCTCAAGTACTGGTATTGGCTTAGCAGGCGCGGCCGCATCCCCAAACACACTTACTATAACAAACACAGGTGTAACAAGTATTGCCGCAGGTACTGGTATTTCTGTAAATGGTTCTACAGGCGCGGTTACAATTACAAACACCGTAGCTAATACAACTTCTTTAGGTATTGCAAATTCTGGTGGAACCGAGCAGTTCACAGTTACTGATACGGTAGATTTACAGTTTGCTGCTTCAGGTGGCGCGAGTGTTGCTTTTGATTCTACAAATAAAAGAGTAACATATACAGCACCATCTAATACAAATGAAACATATACATTGCCAGTTGCCGCTGGAGGCGCTAATTCTGCTGTTCTTAATTTAACAGCTGGTGGTACTGGTTCTGGTATTAAATCTTCTGTAACAATAAATGGTACTGGTGGTGAAATAGCGATTACTGAATCTACAGGAAACAACGGTAGTGTTACAGTTGGTTTACCAACAGATGTAGTAATTGCTGGAGACTTAACGGTTTCAGGTGGAGATATTACATTAGGCGGAACAGGACGTATACAAGGTATTGATACAGTTAGTGCTGGAACAGATGCTGCTTCTAAAGCTTATGTAGATGGACTTGTAACTGGAGGCTTAACTTTCAAAGACGGCTTTAATGCTGGATCCGGTGCAATAGATGGTGGCGGTAACCTTACAACAGGTAGCTCAAGAGTGGCAATATCAGTAGGTGATTACTATGTGGTAACAACCTCTGGTAGTTTTTATGGATCAGTACAACTAGATGATGGAGATTCTGTAATATGTAAACAAGATGCGGCTGTAGGAACATCTGATATAAATGACTGGGTTATTGTTCAGTCTGATGAAGGTGTTACTCAATTTAGCTCTAGCAATGCGTTAACCGCTTCTGTTGGTTCGGCAATAACTTCACAAACAGCTAGTGTTGGATCTGTGTCATTACAATCATTTGCTTATGATGGTGGTTCTAACGTAGGTCACGTTCCAACCGGTGGTTCAAACAGTACGTTTTTACGTGGAGACGGTACTTGGGTAACACCTACAAATTCAGGTGGTACTATAACTAGCATTGATATAACAGAAACAGGTACCGCACTTACTATTACGGAAACTGGAACTGCTACTGATCCTGACTTTAACATATCAGGAGCCGGTACATCTTCTCAAGTTGTTCTTGGTGATTTAACTTTAGGAACTCTACCAGTGTCTGGCGTAACAAGTGTAAACTTTAAAACCGACGGTACAGCATTAAATGTAGCCTCAAACACGATCACAGGAAGTGGCACAATGACCGGTATATGGCAAGGTACTGCTTCGGAGTACGTGAATGGACTTGGTGATAGAGTTACTTTTCCAACAATACCACAAGGTGATGTAACTGGAGTAAATGCTTCTACAGCTAATGATGAACTTGGTATTAAAGTAGCATCTTCAACAGGACCAGTTCCTGTAGTTGGTCTTGATATTAAAGGACTTACTGACATTGGAACAGGAGTTGCTAGTACTGATAGATTACCTATATATGACGTAACAGGAGATGTAAACAAATATGCTACAATTCAATCATTAGCACCTGCTATTAGAAAAGCAAGTACTTATGCGGCAACAATATCTAGCTTTGGTTCAATAACACACGGTTTAGGATCTTACGATGTAATAGTTCAACTTTATGATGCTAGTAATTACGAAACAATATATGCTTGTGTTGATAGAACATCAGTTAACGCAGTTGCTATTTCTGGAGGTAGTTTCCCAGCGGGTAACATAAGAGTGTTAGTTTCTCTAGCTGATTCAGGATCATAACAATAAAAATAAAATAAAATAAAATCAAATGGCAATAGAACTATATTGTAACCAATCAATAAATGGAACGCTAAATACCACTGGAATTATAACTTCCGGTGGTATTATAACGGCGCCAGGTGGTACATCTACTGAGTGGAATACATCATACGATAATATGATTACTGCATTTAGTGATTCTGGTAGTTCTACTATAACGCTAACTCTTACACAACAAGATGGTGGTACTTTAACTACATCATTTAGTAATCCACAAGGTACGGTGACTAGCGTAACAGCTGGAACTTACTTAACTAATATTGGAACCGCAGCAGATGTAATTTTAGACCACGACAATACAAGTAGATCAAATAACAGTAGTAGCGTTTCACCTGCTTATGGCGCTAGCTTCACAGTTATAGATACTATAAACACAAACACCACAGGTCACGTAACTGTTGTAAATACTAAAACAGTAACATTACCAGCAGCTGAAGACTACACATGGACAGCTGCAGCAGACGCCGGTAGCAATAGAATTATACAAAGCGGAAATACAATTGATTTTACAGGTGGAACAAATATAAATACAGAGAATGCTAGCGTCTATACTAGGTTTCATCTAGACGATAGTATTACTCTAGCTGGTACACTAACTGTAAACGGCACGGGCCAATCAAGTTTCGGTGGACAAGTTACTGTACCAACTACGCCAAGCGCTGGAACTGACGCTGCT
>Ga0209197_1000971_pt1 | contig 18773 bp, 26 predicted proteins | sample COGITO_mtgs_1105_4_FD_184802 | JGI IMG/M metagenome (GOLD analysis project Ga0209197, IMG submission 184802) | Pelagic marine microbial communities from North Sea - COGITO_mtgs_110512 (SPAdes) (version 2) | ecosystem: Environmental > Aquatic > Marine > Epipelagic ... | reverse complement strand
AAGGAACTTTCTTTGGAAATCTTTTAAGAGGTGTTGTAGCAACTGGTAAAAAAGTATCTCCAGTATTTGACGCTATTACTGGAGGCAAAGTCTCTGACATTTTAGAAGCCATCGGAGGAAGCAAAGAGCTGACTGCATTAGAGAAAGAAATGCTTGTAAAAGAGTTAGAGCAAGATGTCATCGAGATGCAAGAGGTAACAAAAAGATGGGAGTCCGACAACAAAGCAGACTCTTTTTTAGCTAGGAATATAAGACCAATGTGTTTAGCTTTTTTGACTCTTAGTCTATTTATCTATGTAATATTAGATAGCTCTTTAGAAAGGTTTAAAATAGATGCTCAATGGATATCACTACTAGGCAATCTATTAATGTTGGCTTATGGTGGTTATTTTGGTGCAAGGACTTTAGAGAAAATAAGAAAGAAGTAAAAATATGTCAATTTTAGATGATGCAGTTTTTTTATTACAGCCTACAAGCGTTAAAGCTAGTAAAATTTATTCTATTTTTCCGACAGACGGAACTGGTGATTTTACATTTACTCGTAATGCGATAAAAAATAGAATTGCAAAAAATGGATTAATAACTAAAGTACAAGCAAACGTACCTAGTTTATCATATAATCCGATTAGCGGAGTTTCTAACGGATGTCCACACATTGCAATAGAAAAGCAAAGTACAAACCTTATAACCTATTCTGACGATTTTAGCCAATGGGCAACAATTGGTAATGCTGTTGTAGCAAATAATTTTATTACTTCGCCTGATGGCACTAAAAACGCCGCTAAAATTGTTTTTGATGGCACAGCAAACGCAAGAATAGAAATACAAGTAACATCGACCGGAGAAATAACGCAATCAATTTATTTAAAAACAGAAACCGGAACACAAAGCGTAAAAATTGGCGCTATTTCTACAGATACCTCAACAGTAACAGTAACAACAGAATGGCAAAGGTTTACACATACTTCGTCTAGTGGTACATTTCCGCGGGTTTTGTGCAACGATGCCAATACTATTTATGTAGCTCAAGCGCAAGCGGAAAATACGTCTTTCGCATCTTCATACATAAAAACTGAAGGCGCTACATCTTCTAGAATTTCAGACGGCCCATTTACCTCAGACTTTAGCAGTTCTGTAACATTTCCAGCAAATACATCAACGCTTGTATTATGGTTTTCTTATAATGGTAAAAATGGCGATTTTTTTAAATTGCTACGATTTGAAGATTCCGCCGGTGGTAATTCTTTACGATTAGAAGTTCCGACAGACAATACTATTAACATTTACGGCGATAATATAAGCGCATCAGGATTAATAACAAATGGTTTTACTTTAAATCCTGGAACTTTATGTAAAATTGCTATTTCTTATGATGCAACACAAACAAAAGTATTTATTAATGGTTCAAGCGTTACTATTAACGCGCCTACTGGCGTTTTAAATATAATAAATAAGATCTATAATAATACTACAAGTATGAATAATATTAACATTCATAGGGCCGCAGTTTTTAACACAGTTAAAACAAATAGCGAATTAACTACTTTAACATCTTAAAATATACTAATTAATAATTTTTGTATATTTACAGAAAATTAATAATATTTAAAATTATAATAAATGGCTACTACTGGAGTATTTAACGGAACAAATTTAATCTTAAAAATAGAAGGTACAGCCGTTGGACATACTACTAGCTGTTCTATGTCTATCTCAATGGACACGCCTGAAGCAACTACAAAAGACTCGGCCGGATTTTCTGAGTACATTGGAGGCGTAAAGGGTGGAGAAATTTCTTTCGAGGGATTAGTTGCCTACGACGATACAGCTAACGTGATAGAGATGAACGACTATTTACTAGCTAGAACTCAATTAACTTGTATTTTCGGAACTACAGAGGCTGGAGACGCAATTTACACCGCTGAAGCTTTTTTATCTAGTGTTGAAATGTCAGCAGAAATGGAGAGCGCTGTAACTTATAGCGGATCTTTAACTATTACCGGAGCGATTGTAAAATCCACTAACTAATATTAATTAGTTATATCTTATAGGCCGCCGTCATTTTATGGCTGCGGCTTTTTTATTAATAAACAACTTTTTAAAAATGACAAACAAAAAAAGAGGTTACATAGATGTAAAAATCGGTAACAAAGTACGCACGCTACATTTTTCTATGAACTTTTGGAGTGAATTTACTGAGCAATTAGGAATTTCTTTAGAAGAAATAGGCGAAACTTTTCAAAACGGAATATCTATAAAAGGATTAAGGGCCTTAGTTTATTCAGCAGTTTTAGCAAACGACCAGGAGCAAGGCAACGAGGTCGATTATAACATTTTTTCTGTTGGTACTTGGCTCGATGAGTTAGACGCTGAAAAAATTAACATTATTGTTGAGACTATGCTGCAATCTAAAATTTTAGGTAATAGTTTAAACGGCGAAACTCCTGCCAAGGGAAAGCGCCAGCCGTCAAAGAAAAGGTAGATTTTGATACTTTAACCGATTATTATATCGGTTTAATCGGATTAAAGCCTAACGAATTTTGGCGGCAAACGTGGAGAGAAAACGCGCTATTAGCAGAATGCTATCATAAAAAAACCAATCTATCTTGGGAGCAAACTCGATATATTGCGACAATGATACACAATGCGAAATGTGAAAAGAAATCACAAATGATAAAGCCGGAGGATTTATTTAATTTACCTATAGATGAAGAGCGAAAAAAGAAAAGATTTGAGGCTAAATCTACAAAGCAAGAAATGAACGATTTTTTGAAGAAATACGAGGCAATGAGTAAAAAAGAGGCGTTTAAATAAGACGTCTTTTTTTTTGTATTTTTGTTATTATATTAAAAATATGGTAGATCAAAATTTAAAGGTTAGAATTACCGGAGACGCTTCTAAATTAGTAAGCGCATTAAAGCAAGCAAATACAAAAGTTTCGGCGTTTGGTACTGCGATGAAAAACGCCGGTAGAAACTTATCCATAGGTTTAACTCTTCCTTTAGCGGTAGCCGGAGGTGCTGCTATTAAATTCGCTAGTGACTTTCAAGAGTCAATGAATAAAGTAGATGTAGCTTTCGGAAACTCTAAACAACAAGTAAAAGACTTTGCGCAAACTACATTAAAACAGTTTGGTATTGCCGAGGGTTCTGCTTTAGATATGGCCGCTTTATTTGGAGATATGGCTACCTCGATGGGTTTAACAAGGCCGGCCGCCGCCGATATGAGTACTTCTTTAGTTGGATTGGCTGGAGATTTAGCATCATTTAAAAACATAGGAATAGACCAAGCTACAACAGCTTTAGCCGGCGTGTTTACTGGCGAGACAGAATCTCTTAAAAAATTAGGTATTGTAATGACTGAGGCAAACTTAAAACAGTTTGCAATGGAACAAGGCATCGCGTCAAATATAAAAACAATGTCGCAAGCTGAAAAGGTGGCACTAAGATATCAATTTATTATAGCCAAAACAGCAAACGCGCAAGGAGATTTTGGAAGAACAAGCGACGGAGCAGCTAACCAAATGCGTATATTTCAAGAATCATTAAAAGAATTATCCGCTAAATTCGGACAAGTTATTTTACCAATGTTTACAAAGTTAGTGTCTTTTGCTAATGGGTTATTACAAAAGTTTTCAGAATTAAGTCCAACAACAAAAAAATTAATTATTGTTTTTGCTGGAATTGCTGCGGCACTTGGGCCAGTACTTTATATTTTAGGAACTTTAGTAACTTTAGCGCCAGCAATAGGTACGGCGTTAACTGTTATGATGGGGCCTATTGGTTTAATTATTGCCGGATTAACTGCAATTGCTGTAGTAATTTATAAAAATTGGGCTGGAATAAAGCAAGCTCTAGTCGATGTAGCTAATTATTTTATAGAACTTTACAATAGCTCAAAACCTTTTCAGCAGTCAATTAATTATCTTATATATCATTTCAAAAGTGCGTTAGTCGTTGGTAAATTTGTGTTTCAAACACTTATAAAAATTGTTAAACTATTTGCTAATGCTGTTCATTCATCGCTCGGAGCTGTTGGTGATATTTTAGTAGGTATTTTTACCGGTAATACTGACAAAATACAAAACGGTATTAATACACTTACTAACGGAATCTCTAGTAGTTTTACAACAGCTTTTGACGAAATCAAAACAGATGCCAGTAGTTTAGGTACTACCTTGTTAGATGAGTTAAAAGAATCGCTAAAGAAAAAAACTATAGCGCCAATTGTAATAACTGCTAAAACTAAAACAGAACCCGAAGAAGAAAGCAAAACAGATGACACATCTACTACAAATACAGTTACTACAACGCCTAAGTTTGATCCTGAAGCCGGCGAGAAATTAAAGGCGCTAAATGCAGAAATAAACCAAGCATTAATAACTAACGACGCGCAAGCATATCAGCAAAGAAAGCTAGAAACTCAACAATATTACGACGATTTAATAAGTAAAGTAGCCGAAGGATCAGAGCAAGAAAAGGAACTACAAAGAGCAAAAACAGCGGCGCTTACTCAAATAGATTCAGAAGAGAAAAATAGACTTTTAGAGATAAAGCAGCAATTTGCAGACGCTACAAATTTAAGCGATGAAGAGCAGAAAGTTTTAGAGATTGAAAAAATAAAAGCTAAATACGATGAATTAAGACAATTAGCCGCCGATAATAATTTATTGACAGTTGAACAACAAAAAGCATTTGATACGGCACAAGCTGAAGCCGAAAACGCTGTATATAATGAAAAGAAAGCTAGATTTATGGGCTTTACAATGTCCCTCCAGCAAGCTATGGGAGCAGTACAACAAATTAATAGCGCTGTAGGTCAGTCTTTTGCTGCTGTTGGTAATTCAATTGGTAATGCTTTTGGAGGTGCTAAATCGGCTTTAGGTGCTTTTGTTGGAACTTTAGCCAAAGACGCTTTAAAAATTGTCGGGCATAACTTAAAAATTTCAATGTCTAACGCAGTTACATCGGGATCGGAAACGGCTAAGTCATTTGGGCCAGCCGCTGCGTTTATGCTTCCGGCATTAATTGCTGGAGCGACTGCGTTAATTTCTAGGGCTTTCTCAAGTTTTGGCGGCGGCGGAGGTGGAGGTAGAATATCAGGAAACATCGGAGGCGGTTCTGTAAATTCAGGCGCTATTAGTGGCGGCGGTGGTGTTACGGCTTTTGCAAATGGTGGTATAATTAGCGGCCCTACAATGGGATTAGTGGGAGAGTATCCAGGCGCAAAGTCAAATCCTGAAGTTATCTCGCCTTTAAACAAATTAAAATCATTGATCGGAGATAGCAGAATGGGCGGAAACTTAAACGTAACCGGCGAAGTTCGTGTAGATGGACAAGATTTATTAATAGCAATTCAAAGGGCGCAAGAAACAGCGGATAGAATTTACGGAGGTTAGATATGGCATACGGCGTAAAATATAGATTAGAGTTTTCGGATGTCTTAGGATATCGCAAGAAAATAGAAATACATAAAAAAGACTACACCGGTAGCGTTTTACCAGTAATAGGCACAAGCTCGCCGGTAGTTATTTCGTGGCAATCTTCTGACGATTTTTATAAACCTATTATCGGATCTAAATGTCAGTTAAATTTAATGGTAACTGATTCGGTCACATACGACGATTTTTACAAGTTTGACGAGCGAGAGTATAAAGTAATTATATCTTACGCGCAAACGCAAGCAGACGCGTACTCAGATAGGGTGTCGGCAGATGGTGGACAGACTGAAAGTATTAATTGTTTAGGCAATGCGTTAAGCGATTACACAAGCTCTGACGTTTGGGCGGTTTATTGGTCGGGTTTTTTGGTCGTTGATAGGTATAAGGAAAAAATAACATCTACGCCTTTTGGCGTATCTTTTAATGCTTTTGATGGTTTAGGTACTTTAAACAATTTTAACGCGCCTAATGGCTACAATAGCAATAACGCGCCAGTAACTACAACAAACATAGAGCGAATATCTGAAATATTGCAAAACTTAGATTTAGATTTAGACATTTACATCGCGTCAGATATTAAATTTAGGCAATACGGCCCAGCGGCAGACTTTGATTTTGAGCAATTAACTACTTTGAATTTTGGATACGACGAAATGAGCGCAGATTTTGCTTTAAATACTGCTAAATTTCAGCTAGAACTTCTTTTAAAACAATTTAATTTACGGATTTTTCAATCTATGAATAAATGGTATATCGTAGAGGGTACTAATATGTTTGATTATTACGTTAAAGATTTAATTTTTAATGAACTTCAACAAGGAGGAACGCCAACAGCAATTAGGGCGCAAATTTTAACACAATTTCAAAGCACTAACAAAGAGTTTTTAGACTTTAGAAAATACAACTATTTAGGCGCTTCTATAGCGAGCGAACGAAAACAAGTACTTTATAGTACAACAGACTTAAAGGCAGTAGGAAGCAATTTAACAAGGGAGTATTTACAGCCAGCGTCAGAGGTGCAACTGACCGGAAATTACATAAAAACAAAAAACGCTTTTTATAATGCTGGGTTTGAGTATGGCGATTTCGGATTTACTATAGAAGAAAAAACAATCAGCATAGGTGTAACTACACCATACGCAGAAATAGCAACGGATGAGGTGTCTTTTAAAGGTAAAAGGTCGTTAAAATTATCAGATGTAGCTCCTATAACCGGATCAACAGAAATGTTTTATTTTGATACGCCGACTTTTAATCCTCAAGAGGTGTCATATAATCAATTTTCGTGCAAATTAAAATACTATTTATCGTTGCCTACATCGCAAAGCACAACAACAACGGCAACTATACAATATGTAATATCAACAACTTTAAACGGATCAGCTAGAAGATGGAATAATGTCGCTAAAGAGTTTCAGGCATCAGCTCCAGTTAATGAGGTAACAGTCTCATCACTTAATAAATGGGTAGATTTAAGCGTACAATTAAGCGACCAAGGTTTACCCGACAACAGCTCAACGAGTTCATCAATTAGGTTTTTAATTTTAAACGTTATTTGCAGCGATTCCGACTATGAAACTACCTATTTTGATAATTTTTTAGTAGACCAGTCTAAGTCATCAGCAGACGAAAGCTCTCAAACTTTTGTATCTAAACTAACCGGTAACGGCGTTAATACATCAATTCAAAAAATAACTAGGCTCGCGGATCAAAAATTTGGATACTATAGAACAAGAGACCATTTTCCGGTATTTACTTTTAAGCCAAATTCAAAAACTCTTATGACTATTTTAGGTCAAAATGTAGCTAATGATTATCGAGAATATGTCTCAAGATATACTGGAACTTTTAGAAATGTTAATCGAGTGCCAATGTCATTTCATAATAAAATATGGTTTTCCTGGCTAGGCATAGAAACTGATCATCAATCTAATGTTTTAGATGGATTAACCTATGACGTAAAAAACGCGCAATATTCCGTTAAATCACATTTACCAAACAATGATGACGATGTTACAGTAACTCGTATAATTAACTAACTTTTTTCTTTTCCTTTTGTTTGTCGGCCGTCGTTTAACTTTTAGTTATTCGGCGGTTTTTTTAAAATAATTTTTTTATTTAAAAGTTTTTTTTTATTTTTGCGTAAATAAAATATAAAAATATGTTTGAACAAAATTTTAATAACGAAATGAAGCGCCTTAAATTAAAGCGCTATGATGTTTGTAAAACATTGGGCTGCACTATGCCTACCTTAAAAACACGATTACAGAATCCGAAAACATTTACAATAAACGAAATAGCTGTCTTACAAACTAACGGATTTAATTTAGACGGCATTTCATTAATACTTAACATTTAATCAATTTACCCTATGAAAACAATAGACATTAAAGGAAAACAATACATTACAGTAAACGAAAGGCTTATCTATTTTAGAAGCAATAAAGAATTTTTAGGATGGCAAATTTTAGAGGATATTGTACAACTTGACGAGATTGAGGGCGTTTTTAAAGTTACTATTTTAAATAGTGATGGTACAATAATGGTAACAGCACACGCGCAAGAGGCTAGAGATTCTTCTTACATAAACAAAACATCTTTTTTAGAAAATGGATTTACCTCGGCACTAGGTAGAGCATTGGGTTATTTAGGTATTGGAATTGACACATCTATAGCGTCAGCTAATGAGGTACAAAATGCAGTTAAAAACCAAAACAAAACGCCAAAAGATGACAAGAAATGGCTTACAGAATCACAATTAAACGCCACTTTAAAAGCAAGCGTAGAACAAGCTACAACAGTTTTAAATACGTTTAAAATGAAAAAAGAGTATAGACAACAAATAGCAACTAAGTTTAATTTAAAATAGTAAATCAATGAGTAAAGAGACAATCTACTGCGGAGGCGGTAAACAAGTAAAAGGAGAGTACGGAACGTTTAGAGCGATTACGATTAATTTATCGGATTTGCCTAAAGAGCATATTTTTGAGTACAACGATAAAAAGTACATTAAGCTAAATATTAGCGACAAAAGAGAGCCGGATCAATACGGCAAAGATGTATCGGTATCGGTTAATACCTGGAATCCAGGAGAATCAGAAAAGGGCCAAGAACAAGAAAAGCCAGTATCAAGAAAAGATGACGATTTACCATTTTAGGTAAAATCAAACGTAAAAATTAAAAAGCGATTTCAAAGGAAGTCGTTTTTTTTTGCAAAATATTTTTTTAATTGAAAATTTTTTTTTAGTTTTGATTTTTATTAATCAATAATTATAAACAAATGAAAAAACTAGAATTTACATTACTTTTATTAATCCCTACCTATTTTATCGCACGATTTGTAATAGGTTTAATTTTTAACATTTAAACAAATGGAACTAAATCAATATTATAGTATGAAAACTTTTTTAAAAAGACTAATAGCCTTATTTATATCTATTATTTCTTGTTTTGTAGTAATCTACTTAACACTATATTTTATTTCAATAATTATTCAACTTTTTAAATATTAATCAAATGGCAACAACAGAAAACAAGTACAAACTATTACCGGCAACAACAGACAAATTAGAACTAATCAAAAATTACGCAAAAGGCAAAGATGATTGGTGGATAGAAAAACAAATAGACATTCTAGAGGTTTTGATAAAGCTAGAGATTAGTAATGCTATTTTAAACGAACTTAATAAAAATTAAAAGCTATGAATCTAATTAAAATAGTTGAAGGCTTAAAAGCTGAGTATTTCAACTCTGATCAATTTGTAAATCCGCTACCTAACGAGGTGCAAGTACAACAAGACAATAAAAATCATCTTATAGATATAACTTTTAAAGATGAGGTTTTAAAGACTAATATTTGGAATGGCGAAGAACAATATCATCCAACAGAAAAGGAGGTAAATTATATCTATAATTATTTACAGACATTGTTAGTTTATGAAATAGATCGTACTAAAAAGTACTACCAAGAGAACGAGTATAACTTTAATCAATGGCTGACAAATGAGTAAAGTAATAAAAGCAAGATTTGACACTAATAAAAAGTATCATTCTTCTAAAGCTATTAGCGCTTCCGGTTTAAAGGCTATAAACAAAAAGTCTGTTTATCATTTCTTAAACCAAAAACCTTTTGAGTCATCTGCTATGGCCTTGGGTACTGCTGTACATTGTGCAATGCTAGAGCCACATTTATACTACAAAGAGTTTCACATAATGCCAAAAATAGATAGGCGAACAAAAATTGGAAAACAGACTTTTTTAATAGAGCAAGAAAAGGCAGAAGGTAAAACAATTGTAGCGTTTGAAGATCACGAAAAAATAACTGCTATTTTAGAAAATTTTAGAAATCACGAACTAGCACAAAAATACTGCAAAGGCGAAATAGAACTATCGCACTATTTAGAACACGAAGGCATAGAGGTAAGAGTAAGGCCCGACTGTTTAAATAGGGTAGAGAATTTTATAGCTGATCCGAAAACGTGTCAGGACAACTCTCCGATGGCTTTTAAAAGAGACGTTTACAAATACGGATATCATTTACAAGCTGCGTTTTACAGCGATATGCTAGGCGTACCAGCTGAGAATTTTAGATTTATAGCTGTTGAAACACAATATCCTTATTCTGTAGAGGTTTACGGACTTAGCGAGGAAATGATAGAACAAGGCCGTCGAGACTGGAAACGATCCTTTAATGATTGGAAAATATACAAAGAGACCGGTATAATTAGCGGTTATAACTGGAGCGAGTTCTCCGAAGATGGAAGTTTAATATTATAGTTATGGCAAAAGATAAAATTGTTGAATCCGTTATAAGCTCGTTTAAGCAACGTTCAGAAGTCGGAATAAAGAAGTATAACAAAACAATGGATAGAGACGATTTAACTACCTTAGAATGGCTACAGCATCTACAAGAGGAGTTAATGGATGCGACTCTGTATTTAGAAAAATTAAAACAAAAATTATAAAAAATGAGTAAAATAGAACTAAAACCAACAGAAAAAAAAGATCATTACATTTTATTAGTTGACGGAATAAATGTATTTGGCGAGCAAGAAAGGAGCTTTTACAGACACTTTGTAGAGGTAGTAGATAATGGAATTAATACCGGTTTATAATGTACAGAAAAAAACTAATACAAAAGATTCAGCAGCTAATTGACAAACTGCCAATAAGCGCTAAAAGAAAAGAAGCAAAAAAAGATTTACTAGAACTTAAACTTAGCAAAAACGACAAGCATTTTATTTTGCTACAAAACAAATACAAAACCCTATGAGAGTAGCATCAACGACAGACCAATTGCAAGTTGTGAACGAAATTATTAATCAGGTTAATAGTTATTTTGAAATAGATTGTCAGAAAAACACAAAAAAAAGAGAAATAGTTTATCCGCGTCAAGTTGCTATGAGTATAATTTACGAACTTGTGCCGAGGATAACGCTTATGAGTATTGGTAAAAAATTTAACAAGGATCACGCAACAGTTTTAAATGCGTTAAAAAGGGTAAATAATGAAATAGGTATTTATCAGGATAGCAATGCTCAGTATTTAGACATCATAGCAAATATTGAAAAATCTGAAATTTATAAAAATTCAAATATTAAAAAAAATAAAATAAGGCAAAATTTAGCGACTAAAGTATATAAAAAAATTATTTCTTTAGATAACGAAAAATTAACCGAAATTTTAAAGATTTTACACTAATGGCCAAACGCAACCCATACGCAAAGTATTTAAAGGGCGAGGATTTATTACAAAGGGCAGTTTTAAACTACATTGGGATGCAGTATCCTAATGTAGTTTTTACGCATCCTATGAATGAGGGCAAAAGAACGCCGTTCGAACAATACAAGTTAAAATACTTAGGTACAAAAGCTGGTATTCCTGATATTATGATTTTTACGCCAAATTCACAAAACAACGGATTAGCGATAGAATTAAAATACAAATACAATAAACCAACACCGAGCCAAAAAGAATGGCTTAAATGGCTTACAAATTGCAATTGGGTAGCAACTTGGCATAATAACTTCGACGATTGTAAAAACACTATTGATAATTATTTTAAAAATTTGTAAAAAATGGAAATAAAAACTATTTATTTTAATCCAATTCAGCAAAAAGTTAGATACGTTTCTGACACAACATCAAGAGAAGATTTATCGTATCACTATATCGGTAAATCTACAAGAGTAGAGTTTGATTTATTGGTTGAGCTGCTTTGGTACAAGTATCAGGATTTAGATATTCCATTAAATGAATTTAAAAAAATATTTGAAGAATTAAAAAATTTTTGTGATTCTATAAAATATCAATTAAGTTTGTAAAATTAATTTTTTCAAATGGATAACAAAAAAAACTATTACGCCGTAATTCCGGCGGAGGTCAGATATTCTAAAAATTTAAAGCCTAATGAAAAGTTAATGTATGGCGAATTGACCGCATTAGCGAACGATAAAGGGTACTGTTACGCCTCAAATTTATACTTTTCTAATCTATACAACGCAAAGAAAAACACTATATCTAGGTGGGTTTCTAACTTGGCTAAAAACGGCTTTATTGATGTAAAATTAATCTACAAAAAAGGCACTAAGCAAATAGAAGAAAGACACATTTACCTATGTGATAAAAAAAGTATAGGTATTGTAAAAAAAGCACATAGCCCTATAGGACAAAAAGGAGAGGTAATATATAATATAACTAATATTAATAATATAAAAAAGAATATTCCACAAAATTTAAAAACGCCTTTATTTAATGATATTATTACAAAGGCATTTCCTCATTTTGTAGCACTATTTCCAGTCAATTATAGACCAAAAACAAAGGCGCAAGAAATTAAATGGTTAGAATGTTTAGATAAAATCCAAAGAATTGATAAATACGATTTACGAGATGTTTACAATGTCGCTAAAGAATTGAGAGAGGATCAGTTTTGGTCAAAGAATTTTTTAAGCATTTTAAAATTTAGAAACACAGACAAAAACGGAATTAAATTCATTGATAGATTTATCAACGATTACAATTTTAAGAATAAACCGAAATGCTATTACAAAATTAAAGGGATTATAGAGTATTATTTATACAAATCACCGGCTAACGGACAAATGGAATTAGGCGCAAAGACGAAAGGCGGAGAGCTATTTGAGTTTAATATTAAACAAACTTTACAAACAAATGAATTTCAGGCGTTAAAAAAATATGTTTCAGATGGCAATAAGTAAACCGCTATCTAAATGGAAAGAGGCAGATTTATTTAAATGGCTATCTGTAAGCTATTATAAATTGTTGGTTGATACTAGCAAAGGTTATTCTAAATCGGACTGTTACGACATAGCGACAAAGCACCGGATAGAGCTTAAATGTAGGGCCAAACACTATGACGATTTAATTATAGAAAAAAAGAAGTATAAACATTTAGTTGATGTTAGCAAAAAATACGACGATATTCCAATTTACATAAATAGCACTCCGAAAGGAATTTATTTATTTAAGTTAAATGATATAAAATTTAAATGGTTTCAAAAATCGCTACCAAAAACAACAGATTTTAAAAACAAAAAAACAGTAAAAAAAGAAGTTTCAAAAATTAATATTAACCAATCAATCAAATTAAAATAAAATATGAAGATACTAAACTTATATGCTTGTCTAGGTGGTAACCGATACAAGTGGAACGAAGTAAAAGAAGACATTGAAGTAACTGCGGTAGAGTTAGACTCAGAAGCTGCGAGATTATACCAAGAAAGGTTTCCTAATGATACTGTAATTATAGCAGATGCACATCAATATTTATTAGACCATTACAAAGAGTTTGATTTTATATGGAGTTCTCCTCCTTGTCCAACGCATAGTAGAATGAGAAAAACAAATACAGGTGAGGGAGCAAGAAAATCAAAAGCAACTTACCCAGATATGAAGTTATACCAAGAGATTTTATTATTAAAACACTTTTTTAAGGGTAAATATGTAGTTGAGAATGTAATACCCTATTACACACCTTTGATATTAGCAAAAAAAAGAGGTAGACATTTATATTGGACTAATTTTAATTTACCAAACGATTTAGGGGAAAGAAAAACAGAGGGTTTTACTCACGAAACAAATGGCTTTATAAAAAGACTGTCAGATTTTCACGATTACGATTTTACAAAATATAAAGGTAACCAAAGAATTCACAAAATAGCAAGAAACCTAGTAGACTACGAAGCTGGTAAAACAATCTTTGAAACAGTATTAGGTATACAAAGACAACAAAATATTAATCAATTAAATATGTTTTAAAATGACAGTAACAGACAGACAATTAGAAAAGATTAGCGGAGCAATTTTAACCTCTTTTATCAATTTGCATTATTTAGAGGAAGCAAAAAGCACCGGACTATTTCAAAGGCGAACTAAATTAAATTTAAACCGAACTATAGAGGATTTACTTTATATTGAGACTGAGTACTATAACAAAGTCGAATCCGTAGACGATAGAGATTTATCGGATAAATTGACATCTAACAAAATTGAGTTTATTAAATGGCTTTTAAATGATTTTAATTTTAATGATTTTTGTAAAATTCAGGAGATTTGCAAAGCATTTGATTTTGATCGCGAAGCATTAACAAAAACATCTGACGCAATTTTATTAAAAAATGGCTCTGTATTAATAGAATAATAAAAATTTTTTTTTAATTTAGCAAAAATCAAATTAACCCTATGAAAACATTTCAAGATTTTAACATTGATGTCGGTAATAAATCAACTGGCAAGATTAAGACACAATGTCCAAAATGTAGCCATACACGCAAAAACAAAAAAGATAAATGTTTATCTGTTGATGTAGATAAAGGCTTGTTTAACTGCCATAACTGCGGTTATGGTGGTACTACCAAATTCGAAAAAAAACAAGATTACATAGTTCCAAATCCTATTAAATTAGATTTGTCGGATGCTGTTATAGATTGGTTTAAAACGCGTGGCATTACAGAGCCGACTTTAAAGCATTGGAAAGTAGGGCAGTCTATCGAATGGTTTCCACAAGTAAATGCAAAGCGAAAAGCTGTAAATTTTAATTACTACCGAGAGAATGAACTCGTAAACGTTAAATTTAGAGATGCAGAAAAGAACTTTAAAATGGTTTCAGGCGCTGAACTAATTTTTTACGGCCTGGACAACATTAAAACGATGGATAAAATTTACATCGTTGAGGGAGAAATGGACGCGCTATCTTTGCACGAAAGCGGTATTTATTCCGTTTGTAGCGTTCCAAATGGCGCGAGTAAAGGTAATCAAAGATTAGAATATTTAGACAACTGCTGGACTTATTTTAAGGACAAAAAAGAGATTATACTTTGCACCGACAACGATACTGCCGGCATTGAGTTAAGAAATGAACTAGCGCGAAGATTTGGAGCGTATAAATGCAAATACATAGATTTCGGCGAGTATAAAGACGCTAACGAATTGCTAACTAAAAAAGGAGCTGAAACGCTTAGAAACGTTTTAAATGAGCCTAAAAACTTTCCGTTAGAGGGTATTTTAAATATTTCGGATATATGGCAATCTGTATTAAGCTACAACGAATCCGGCGTAAAAAACTATTCTATAGGATTGCCTAATTCAGACGAATTTTTCAAAATGTCTATGGGCGAATGGACTGTAGTAACCGGAATACCAAACTCAGGAAAGTCTGACGTAATAGATCAGGTTTTTTGTAATTTGGCTTTAAATCACGATATGCGTTGCGGTATTTTTGCGCCTGAGTCATTTCCGTATGAGGGCCACATTAAAAGAATTGCAAACAAATTAAATGAAACCAACTGCAATAACGAGCAGCTTAATAATACAAAGGATTTTATAGAAGATCATTTTTATTGGGTCAAAATTGATTTAGAAAATTTAACATTAAAAGGCATTTTAAACGCCTTTAGAGATTTGGTATTTCAAAAAGGTATAAATGTTTGTGTTATTGATCCTTGGAATATGCTCGACCATTCAGCGCAAAGAGACCATTCATACATCGGTAGAGTGCTTTCTGAAATTACGCAATTTTGCCAGCAAACAAATACACATCTTTTTTTAGTGGCGCATCCAAGGAAAATTGAAAGCGAAAACGGAAACTATAAAAAACCAACGTTATACGATATAAGTGGCTCTGCTGACTTTTTTAACAAGGCCTACAATGGATTAATAGTTTTTAGGTGCATAGGGCAAAAAACAAAATTTGACTCCGATACTGTTAAAATGTATGTAGAAAAGGTCAAGCGAAAAGAAAACGGACAGTTAGGCGAGTTTGACATCGCTCCTGATTTCAAAAGTGGCGGAGTTTATCGAAATGTTGACGATAACGATAAAAAATATGAAGTCGCTACCGATGACGATGTACCATTTTAAATAAAAAATAATGCCTAAAAAAAAGAAAAAAATTAGGATCACAGTATCCGAAAAACATCGAAAAGCTATGCAATGGTGTCTAAATAATAATATTACTGTAGGCGTATTACCAACTACTAAAGGTTTAAAAATTGAAATTAATGATAACGGAAAAACTAAAGAATCTCCTAAAATTTATGACCAGGAGGAAGCGCAACGTAAATGCTGGGAATTATATTTGTACTTTTACGACAAGCACTGGGAAATCAAATGAAAAAACTTGTAAACATTGCGTCTGTAAAAGAGAATCCAAAAAATCCTAGATTTATAAAAGATTTTAAATTTAAAAAATTAGTCAAGTCTATTAAGTCTTTTCCTGAGATGTTAGAAAAGCGGCCTATAGTAGTTGATGAAAATATGATAGTACTAGGCGGAAATATGCGTCTAAAGGCTTGTAAATCTGCCGGACTGTTTGAGGTTTGGATTGACGTCGCTACCGGATGGACTAATGAACAAAAAAAAGAATTTATAATAAAATATAACGTCTGATTTGGAGAATGGGATTGGGATTTACTAGCTAATGAGTGGGATGTTAAACAAATTACAGACTGGGGTTTAGATTTGCCAGTTTATGATCTACCTATTGAAGATACAAAAGAAGAAAATGATAATAATTTAGAAACGTGCGAAATGTGCGGAAAATAAATATAAAATAATTCTTGTAATTGAAAAAAAAACATTAGTTTTGCGTAACTATTTATTGTAGGGGGTTAATAGTTATTTGTTTTATCAATTTGATTAATTAGTTAAACGCGTCAGAAATGATGCGTTTTTCTATTTATGAAAGTTTTTTTTGTTTTATGCTTAATTAATGAAAATAATTTTTTATTTTTGGTGAATATTAATTAAATTTTTAACAAATGGAATACTTAAAGTTTTTAGAAAACAAAAAACATAGTATCGGCGATTTTGGTTTTAAAGCCAATTATATACCGGATTGTGCTTTTGATTTTCAAGAATATGTAATTAAAAAAGCTATTAAAAAAGGCCGATCCGCTATATTTTTAGATACCGGACTAGGTAAAACCTTAGTACAGCTTGCTATAGCAAAAAACATTATTAATCACACTAATAAAAAAGTGCTGATATTAACGCCTTTAGCTGTAGGTTTTCAATTTATAAAAGAAGCAAAAGAGCGTAAAATTACCGACGATATTGAAATATCAAAAGACGGAAAGCACACAAAAAAGATAGTAGTTTGCAATTACGAGCGATTGCATTATTTTAATGAAACTGACTTCGAATGTGTTATACTAGATGAAAGCAGTATATTAAAAAACTTTGACGGAAAGATTAAAAATAATATTACATCTTTTATTAAGAAAATACCTTATAGATTTTTAAGCACTGCGACGCCATCTCCTAACGATTTTATAGAGCTTGGCACTAGTTCCGAGGCTTTGGGGTATATGGGTTATATGGATATGTTAGGTAAGTTTTTTAAAAACAATCAAAACAGCGTAGATAGCACTAACAGAAATATAGGCGAAAAGTTTTATTTAAAACCTCACGCAGAAAAAAGCTTCTTTGCTTGGGTAAATCAATGGTCTATTATGGCTAAAATGCCTAGCGATTTAGGATTTAGTGATAAAAAATATATATTACCTGAATTAATTTTAAATAAACACGTTGTAAAAAATAATAGTTTATTAGAAATAGATGGACAGATTCAAATGTTTAATAGACCAGCAAAGAACTTTAACGAAATAAGATCAGAGGTAAAGCAAACAATAGACAAAAGATGTGAAAAGGCGCTAGAACTAGCAAAATGCAAAACCTCGGTTTATTGGGTTAACAGAAACGAAGAGAGTAGGATATTACGAGAAAATGACAAAGAAGCTGTAGAAATTATAGGAAGTCAATCAATAGATAAAAAAGAAGAAATACTAAAAGCTTTTGCGGATGGCGATATAAAAAGACTTATAACAAAAGCAAAAATGACATCTATGGGCCTAAATTGGCAACATTGTAATCATTCTGTATTTTTTCCTACATACAGTTACGAGCAATATTACCAGGCTATTAGGAGGTTTTGGAGGTTTGGACAAAAAAACGATGTTACTATAGATATGGTTATTTCAGACGGACAAACTAGAGTATTAGAAGCTTTAGAGCAAAAAACTCAAAAAGCAATACAATTACATAAAAACCTTACGCAAAACGTAAACAGCACCTTTATAGACGTAAACAAAGAATTTAACAAAGAATTAATTAAACCTAAATTTTTATAAAAATGGAAAACAAAGTAAAAGATCAGTTACACACAGAAAGATACAGCATATACGAAAGCGATTGTATGTTAGTTATGCCAACATTAGAAGATAAAAGTATTGATTTGTCGGTATATTCTCCTCCGTTTGCTGGGTTGTATAATTATTCTAGCAGCGAACACGATATGTCTAACTGCGAAAGCAAAGAGCAATTTTTAGAGCAATACGAGTATTTAGTAAAAGAGATTGCAAGAGTTACAAAAAATGGTAGAATTACTGCCGTACATTGTACTGATGTTTTTGATAATACTTGTAGATTGTGGGATTTTCCAAATGAAATAATTAGAATACATCAAAAGTATGGTTTTGAGTATCGAAATCGTATTACAATATGGAAAGAGCCGTTAAAAGTTCGTATGCGTACAATGGTACAGAGTTTAATGCACAAGTTTATAGTAGAGGACTCTACAAAGTGTTTTACCGCAATGCCTGATTACGTTTTAGTGTTTACTAAAAAAGGCGAAAACAAAGTACCAGTTACTCACGAATTTGGTATTAATCACTATGCCGGAGAAATTCCAATTTTACCAAATATTTTAAGAGCTTGGAATAATGCAAACAAATCTAGTCTTAATGAAGAGGAGTTGTGGGAGCTTCTTAATAACAGAAATGAAGACGATAAAATAACTAAATTAAATCATTAC
>Ga0209197_1000955_pt1 | contig 19023 bp, 16 predicted proteins | sample COGITO_mtgs_1105_4_FD_184802 | JGI IMG/M metagenome (GOLD analysis project Ga0209197, IMG submission 184802) | Pelagic marine microbial communities from North Sea - COGITO_mtgs_110512 (SPAdes) (version 2) | ecosystem: Environmental > Aquatic > Marine > Epipelagic ... | reverse complement strand
AAAAACTCATTTAGTAATATTAAAAATGGATAATATTACTAACAAGAATCAAAGTTTAACGGTCTATTCAAATAAAGGTGAACGAGAACTTTTAATAGAAAACGTAAAAAATTGGGTCATTTTAGACCAAAAAATACAAATTATAAACGAGAAGACGAAACAAATACGAGAATTAAAATCAACTATTACAACAGATATATGCAATTATATGAAGAGTAACAATATAACATCGAATATCGGTATTAGTAACGGAGAACTTCGTATATATGACAAGAAAGATTATAAACCATTAACATTTACATATGTAGAAAGGTGTTTGAATGAAATTATAAAAGACAAAACTCACGTGGAATATATACTCAAGTATTTGAAAGATAATAGAGAAATCAATATATCGCAAGATATTAAGCGTGTTACCGCAAAATTATAAATATAAACAATATATATAATGCTTAATATAGATACATCCGATTTTCAAAATTATATATTCCGAAAAGATATTGCTGGAGATAGTGTAGTTGGAGGTTATCCTATAACGAATCTAATAAATGTAGAGAACAATGAACGATCGATGTTAGGAGGTTCTAATGATATAGGAACTTCTAGATTTGATGGATTAGTGGTTCCAGTTGGATTAGCGGTAGATTCAAAGTCTATTTTGGGTGGATGTTCTCAATTGTCAAATATAAAAATGATAAATAATAATGAAATCTTAGATGATAAATTTTTTAATGAGTTGTTTGGTAAGGTAAAACATAATACTGGAAATAAAAAGACAAGAAAAAATAAGAAGCTCTAATTAGATATATGCGCGTCGGATAATATGTCATATTTCGTGTCTTTCAATAACAACACTACTGTAGATACAATAATAACATTGAATATACCACTATTCATATTTTCAATGTCACTTTCATCCTGTTTCGTATCAAATATTATATCTAACCATTCGGGACCATAATTATAGTATAAAGATTCGTGATGTTCTCTGTGGATATCATTCGTCTCAAATATATGATAATTAAGAGAATGATACGAACTGTAAACCAAACTCCAAATAAGTATAACGTAATGATTTAATAATGTGATATTGAAGTAACTCTGAATATATACCAATGGGAATAATAATATAGCACCTCCTATTGTAAAAAAATTAAAAATATTTTCAGTTATGAAATGAAGTATGCCATTGTTCTCGGTATGGTGTGTTTGGTGAAAATATCCAAATATATCTGGATATATATGAAACAATCTATGTATAAAATACGTCCATAATGTAACTGTAATAAATGTAATAGCTGATATGGAGTAATCATTTAACGTGTAATAATCAATAATTATACTAATAATAAAACTAAAGAGAATGATAGGCATATTTACGTGTAAATATTTGGTATAATTATGAATCAATGTATCTTGTGTATAATATTTATTATCGTTATTCATTATGAGTATATTCTATATCAACTACCGATATATTCTATAAATGTATGTTTCGCTAATACCAATAATATTTTACTTGTAACTATCATTATACCTACAAATAAACATTGAAGGGTTTTGTCGCTTGTTGTTAATTTACTGTATGTTGGTGTATATGGTGATGTAATTGTGTTTATCATATTATCCTCTAAATAGAAAGATTCTATAATGGTTACGGGACAATTCTGATATATAATATTAATTGTCAGTATCATAAATAACAGCATGTTAATCATTACTAAAATGGATAAATCATTTGTCATAAGAGTAATAATTAGAGGTAATGCGAACATTACCCAATGTAAAAATAGTAAAACCCATTTTACGTGACTTTCGTATAAATATTGTATTATATTAGGGTATATCATATCTAAATTATAATTGCATAATAATTTAGATAATATTACGGAGAGATGTTTCTAATAACGAGACCAGTTATTATTATTGAAAGAATTTAATTGTAATTTTTCAGGGTTCTTTTTCCAATATTCTATTTTCTCTTGTAACTCTTTGTCCTCAGCGGTAAGAGGAATTGGGTGTGATTGTTGAGTTTCAAATCGTTTTATATCATTTTCGGTTGGTGTTGGTTTTTTACCGTAACAGTTTACACCAAACTTGACATATGGATTGTCGATATAACCTCCATTTACACCTGGGCGACCACAATTATTCTTCTTCTTAGGGAATTTTTGTAATTTATCCCACGTCTCTTTCTGGGTAGGGAAGAATGCCATTTGTCCGTCAGACCAACCATAATTGCACCATTCTGCACCATTATTATATGCTGCTTCAATTTGGTCGTATGTTGCTAATTTAGCACCAAATGAACCACATACTGCTTGTGCGTCTTCGTATGAATATTTGTTATTAGACACATTAAATACTTCATCCTCCATTATTGGTAATTTTACTGATTCTTCTTCGTCTTTTTCTTCTTGCTTTTCTGCTTTCAATGTTCTCAAATAATCAAGAATATTAATGTCAAAAGTTTTCTGTATGAATATCACAATTGCATTTAATAATAAACTAATCCACGCTGTACCTTCTATCAACGCAATAAAGAAAGGTTTTGTAGAAGAGGACATAGGAAGTCGGAATAGATAAAGAACAATGTAAAGAGAAACAATGAATAATGGGATGGTAACGAGATTATTCGAATCTTCTAAAAACAGTAATATATTATCATAGAGAACCATCATATCATCCGTAACTTGTTGTTGTGATTTGGACGTATAATATGAAACAGCAAAGATGAAAACACTTACAAAGAAAATGACATCTAGCGTTCTACCTAAATTCTGTTGGAATTCAGCTGGTTCTTTTCCTTTATTAAAAAACGCTCCTAAAATATAATATACTACAATGTAGATTGCTAAAAACCATATCAACAAGAACATATTTGATGAAGTAAGATACTGGTTCGCAATATCTTTTACTTGAGATGACTCAGTGTTTTCTGGAGTATCAATAGGTTCTTCGGGAGTATCAATCGGTTCTTCTAGAGTATCAGTAGGTTCTTCTAGAGTATCAGTAGGTTCTTCTAGAGTATCAGTAGGGTTAGTATTATCGGCATTTTCATCCTGATTCGTGTACATTTCTCTTAAATCTGTTAATGGATTTTTATTATTATTACCGAACATGTTTTATATTATATTTAGTTATTTTTTTTACGATAAAATAGACAATATGCCATAGATGTAACAACCTTAGAAGCGTCTTCAACGTGTTCTATTACATTGTCATTGAAATGAATCCATTTATTACTTGCGTGTTTTACAAACGCAGTATAGTGTCCGCCATTTGTACCTCCATTATGGTTACATACGCCATATAGGTCATATATGTATGATTTGGGATTATATCCAAGTACATACTTAGATAAGTCAAGGTTATCAACCGGAAAGTCTATTTTGGTATTTATTTTACGTCTCCCATCAGGGGTAAACCGTTTTAAAACAATAACTAATATTTTTGGAAAGTTCCAAAAAACAACATTTTTTTTAACATCTTGCTTTTCGTTTGATTCTTCATTAAACCACGCATTATCTCCTTGTAGAATATCTGGTTTTATAAATAGATTGAAGCAGTCATATAAAGATGATTTTACTGTATTTTCTTCAATAATAGGTAAATCTAATATGAAATATGATTCTGGTTTTAAAACCAGTGATTTCTTACCATCTATATCTGTTATTTGATTCACATAAATTCCATAATATAGGTCAACAATTTCAGAGTATTCCTTACTGTATAAATCTTGAAGCAACTTATAACATTCTACAGCTAGTTTATCAGTCATATTAGCAACATTACCTGATATTTTCATGTTAACTTTACGTGAAATGCTCGTATGCATACACTCTATAATAAACATAAAAAATTCAGGCATATCATTTTGTGTATAACCTGAAAATAACTCCTTTCCTTTCTTATTTGCAAGTCCGTGCATAACGTGAATAAATTTCTTTGGTGTGACTACCCCATTACCAGTCCACATTACTTTACGTAATTCATTCCATGCTAGTGTAGCTTCACTTTCAATTAGATCGCGTTTTAAGCATTCTTGATATTTACTTGAATCTAGAAATTCATTTAGTTCGTATGTATGGTTTATCATTTGCATACACGAATTTAAAAAACAAGTATTTCCCAAATTTTCCATACCAGTAATTCCATTATCTTTATATTTAGTTAAATCCATTGTAATAAAAGATATATAGATATTCCTTTACACCTTTTATATATAAATATAATTATTATGGATAGTAATCAATCTGGCTTCACACATTTTCCTCGTATACCTACAAATCGCGTAGACAACAATCAACCATCAATTAATGATTTAACATACACGTATCGTAGTTTAACACAAACTATGCGCGACGTGATGATTGGATACAACACAAATATAAATACGTATAACCAAAACATAACCTCGTTTTTATCAACGATAAATGATTATAGACACGATATTCGTACAACACACACGCACGTATTGAACGAATCACGCAATTTGTCTCCAACCGCAACTGCACCCCCCAGCACGCCTATTCGACCAGTTCGTTCTAGAAATACAAATATGAGACGTAATCAACCCACTGAAACCCAAACTGGACTCGGAACTACTCAATCAATGACATTCAGTTCTCCAGAATCATTATTTTCAAATATCTTTACGTTCCCTATAAATACTGGAGCGCGTCGCTACGAAGATGTGATAGTTTCACCAACACAACCAGAAATAGACAATGCGGTAGAGGTATTTGTCTATACTGAAAATAGAATACAACCAAATAGCAGATGTCCTATTACAATGGAAGAATTTACTGTAGGTGACCGTATTTCACGAATACGTTATTGTGAACATATGTTTCGCGAAGACGCCATAAATAATTGGTTTCGATTAAACGTTAGGTGCCCGGTTTGTAGATATGACATACGAGAATATACTAATAATATCACTGATACATCATCTAATAATGTCACTGATGTGTCAAATACAAGTATAGAAGAAACTGAAGCAGAAATAACAAACCAGATAACGAGCGAACTCACTAATTTATTGTCTCAGGCTTGGAACGAACAACTACAATCCAGAAGAAGCGACATTTCACAAAATCCATTGTTTAGGGTTGACATACCAATCACAGTAACAAGTGCGTATGAAAATGAATATGATGAAGACGATGAACTATAGAATAAAAAATACGATATATATATGGATATATCGTATTTTTACATAGTATGTAACATATATACACTATCTAATTTGGTCTAGTAAAGAATGTATCCAATGTTTGAATACGATTTTTTGTATTGTATATTTTACTAAGGACTTTATCAAATAATAGGATTTTGATCTTCGCGCTACACATTTTTTCTTTCTTTTTCATAAATGTTTCTAAGTCGTGTCCTTCTGCTTCTAATTTTTGTAAATCTTTATTGAATGTCTTGATTGCTGACTTTTTATTCTGCATAGTCCATATTTGTTCTAGTGCCAATCCAAATAATTGTTGAAGTGGTTTCATTAACTGGTTTGTAATGTAGTGAGTATAATCAATTTGTAATTTATTATCTACAATAAATTCTGGTGTTTCTATTTTATCACCCATTAACGCTTTCGGTTTGTCATTCACAATAAATAGAAATTTCATTCTGTCTCCTGGTTTTGGTTTATTTCCCGGGTCACGTTGTCCTATACGATTTGCCAATACATTATGCCCTATTTGATTTGGATTTTTGTAATATCCTTTAAGTGCCTTTGTAATCATGAGTTTATCCATACTCACATTACCATCAACTAAATTTTGTAATGCTGTTTCTAAATACTTAATCGCATCTTCTACCTTATTGTCTTTCATAAGGATGTTTAATATGTCTCCATACACATCCTTTAGATAGTCACACGAGTCACGACGTTTAATAGACAATCCCATATATTTCAGGTAACCTTTATTCGGGTCATCTTCATATAACATACCTACGTATCTCTTTTTAGAAAGCAATATGAAGGGCATAAGAGTCTTCTCATACTCTAAGAACATAGGTGCTTTCAGATAATTACTACATACAACTTCAATATCTTTTGAAATTTCAATAGTGCCTTCAAGTGCCTTTTTACCACGAATCTTCTCCCCAGTTTCTGGGTCTTCAAGATTCAATGTGTAAAATACTGAGTCTGTATCGCCATAAATGTATTCGGCACGGCATCTCATTGGACCGTGACATTTTGTATCATACACTAAGTCTCCGTAAATTTCTTCAATCATTCTTCTAGCATACATAATCATCATACGTCCGGTTGCGGTAGTAGATGCTGCGACGTCTTTTTCATAAAATGTAGATGTTCTTGCTCCACATTGTCCGTATAATGAATTTGCGGTTACTTTGTATCCCAATTGTCGTTTATCCAGAATATTCTGCATAAATGGGTCTTTCTCGGTCTTTATCATTTTTCGGGTGTCTTTTCTGGCTTTTAACAACTCTTCCAGAATAGAAGGCATAATAGACTTTTGATTATCTGGTAATTGAGCCCACCTACACGTCATACGCCCTACCTTTGTCTTTACTTTTCGCGATAGAGGATTTGACGGATTTCTTAGATACTCATAATTATCATAGTCAATATCAATATATTGATATTCGGGCAAGTTGTCGTATATGAAATTACCATCTTTATCACGTTCACCAGTAATGTGTATTAAATTATCATCCAAATCGTATGTCTTCGTCCATACCTTACTATCGTGAGAATAATTCTGACTAATCATTGAAGATGGATACAATGAAGAATAATCTACACACGCTACTGGATTATCCATATACATAGAACACTTAGGTGGAAGAACAATCGCTCCTTCATATCCTTCTTCCTTGTATGTCTTTTCCAAGTCAGGCATAAGTGTATTCTTTTCACGACATTTTTTAGCAACGTAACTGGTGAGCTTGATACCTTGTCCCCTGAATATCAAGAAGTTGATAGGAACGCTACAAATACTAGCCATCTCTGTATATCCGGTAATAACATCGATTTTATTCATTAGATGATGGACGAGATTACAATCTTGAATACAATACTTCGCAACTATTGCTCTGTCACTTGATGAACCATTCGCTAATCTGAAGATGTCTTGTGGAGTTACATCATCCTTTGCGGTTCCCCACTTAAGAGACTTTCCACCTTCAATCTCTTTTTCGTGGTTTGCTATCACAATAATATTAAATGTATTAGTTTTATCATTTTCGGTGACTTCTCTTCCGAAATCAATATCTAAAACCTTGAACTTCTGCCCGTTTTTGTAGTAATTGGTAGTGACACCACTAAATTCAATATGAATAAAATCATTCTTGTGTAGTCCAGCCAAGTTCTTACTATATAGTTCGGTAACATCCCCGTATTCTGGATGGGAACAACAAACAACCTTTTTGATACTATCGCTGATATACTGACCCGCAACATCATCCAACTTATACGAAGCCAAATTAAAGTCGCGCCTGAAATATGCATACATATCAATTTGTAATCTACCTGTCATTTTGAAATACCTCAAATCGTAATCTCCACTTGCGATTTGCATTTTGGTGTTCTCAATATTTAATTCTCTGGTATTTCTATCTTCCTTGGCACACATTTCATTGATTTTGCGCGATAATTTTAAGAACTCACGCTCACATTTATTCTCTTGTGCTCTGCGAAACAAGAACTCATAATCAAACCCGAATATGTTGTATCCAATCATAATATCTGGATTTTCATTTCGAATTAGATTGGCCCATTGTAACAATACGTCTTTCTCTGTCTTGGCAGTTTCAATAATAGTGCCATCTACGTCGTCACATGAACCCAGAACAACACAATGATTCATATATGGTTCAGTTTCGCCGTATTTCATAAATGTAGAACCAATAAATGTAACTTTGTCTCCTTCAAGTGGAGGAAACATTAATGTAATGACTTCATTCGATAGCTGAATCTTTTCCTCACGGTCATATTTATCACTAAGTAATATGTCTATAATGGTAAACTTTTTGTTGGCTTTTACTTTTTTTTCATACTGTTTATATGTATAACCATTACCTTCCCCATTATCGTTCTGTAACATTTCATCACTGTCTCCTCCAGCTCCTTGTGTTTGATAATCTTGGTTTATCTTATCAAATATGCGGTCAATTTGAAGTATTTTTGAACTCTCCCCGGTTGAAAGGTCATCCTTTGCTTTCTCTATTGGAATTTTTGAAAGGGCATCAATCTTATCCTGGATATATTCTTTTGTGACCTTTGACTTTGGATAGACTAAATCAATATCGTCAAACTTACTAAACCCAAACGCAGCCATTATACATTTTTGCATTAATACTATGCTATTCGTCTTATCCAAAAATCGTAATTGTTGTAGAAACGCATCAACTAAGTTAGCAGCAAATCGTTTGTAAGTTTTAACTGGAATAGGAAAGTCACCATGAGAACTACTGGCTTCAATATCAAAACTACATATTTTAAATGGGACACGTGTCTCCTTTTCTGGCATAGGTGTTATATCTTTTAACGAACATTTATATTCATATTTGCACGTAGTAGTAGAAACTGGTGGCTTTATCATACGTGATGTGTTAAAGGAAACCCACCCAGATGGGCTTACGGAGTTAACGTGGAAATATCTCAATAAAGGAGGTATGTTGCTCTCGTATAATTCAATCTCTATCTTCTTAAACACCAAGTTTGTGCGCTTACGAACATTTTCACCAGTTCGTTTATCAACAATATAATCAAACCATAGATTCTTGGTCTTATTCATACTGGTTGTATTTTTGAAGACTAGTTTTATAAATTTGTGCTTTCCTCCACCAGAGAATCCATATAGCTTATGATGGTCTACGAGCGTTGCTGATATCATAGAGTCTTGAAACATTTTTCCAACCTTTTTCTTCAACTCGTCAACAAAGCAACGTTTATCATATTCCGTCCAATTGTCACCAACCTTTACAAAGAAGAATGGGGTGTAATCTTCAACGTACAAACAACATGTCTCTCCCTTTTCGTTTACACCGAACATTTGTATGATGAATGATTTTTCATCCTTCATTGGTCGATATTTGTTTTCATTTGAATCATCACTATCCCCGTCATCAGCCGACGCAGATTTCTCTTCATCATAAACATTAAAGTCGAATAAACGAAACGATTTTCGGATACCCATCTTTTTTACTACTTTTGACGACATTATTACTTATAGCACCTAATAATATATACCCGTTGGTTTTAGATTTTTTACTTAGAATGTTTATTTCAGAATTAATCAATTTTACAATATATTCAAATAAGTAATATTGTAAAATGAATTAGCGTTTGGACCTGATGCTTCTATTAGTAGTTCTAATTTTGGATTTAATATATCCACCGACGCGAGAGTTGGCCCATTCAGTCATAGCATCCACAGTTCTATTTCCACCATAGTAATCTGCACGACCATTATGTATTTTAAACATTGTTGGGTATCCACGAATTTCGAGTTGTTCTCCGTTTAATTTACGGTCTTCAATATCTCTAATCTTCATATCTTTATCAAAATCCGAATCTTCAATTTCTATTGTTTCAATATTCGCACCTAATCTATTTTTCATTTCATTCCATTCGGGCTTCATTTGTCGGCAATAAGTGCACCAATCAGCATACACGAGAACAATGGCGTTTTTATTTTCCTTTTGTGTATTTGTTCTTTTCTTGGTCTTGGTCTTAGACCCCTTTTTTTTGTTGGATTTTGCCTTTGACTTTTTATTATTTTTAGCAGTTTTATTATTAGTGGGCTTATTTTGTTTAGATGGTGCCATTATATATTAGGAATAGAAAAAACCGGTTGAAATATCATTCTTTTCCTAATATATATTATAACAATTATGAAAAATACTCAACTATTCACAATAATTTTCTTACTGATAGTATTTGTGATTGGATTGTTTGCTACAATGTATTTCAACCCACCTATTACAAATGAAAAAAATGATATTGAGAACATGGAATCACCACAACAACCCGGTTGCCCTGATATGTTAGTAAAGAAAGGACAATCTTTAGCACTTTATAATACCAAACAACCGGTTAGTGAAGGAAGTAATCCTATTTTATTCCAAAGTTTAGATGATTATATTGATTTCGTAGGAATCCAAGAAAAGAATGGAATTAACTGTCCTATTCTTTATCTACAAGAAGAAGTAAATACACAAGGAGAGAACGTGTACCGTATGCGACCAAGTCCGTTTGATTTACAAGGTGGTTTGCCAATGACTACCCCCGAAGTAGTAGAGATATCTGATGCAAACCGCAAAAACTATCCATACAATGAGAACAATTACCCTGGATTTGACCCCGAAGGACAATACGTAGGCATTTATACTAATTTAGATGCTATACACGATTCTACTAAACAATCTAGTAATAGCGATAACCCAATGGACCCTAATTGGGGAGGTATAGAATACACCAGAGACGCAGTAAAATCAGGTAAGTATGAAGATAGAGAAATAACGAAACCTGTATTTGGACGCACTGTAAATACTTCATTTATTCCTGGATTACCATCTAATAGAGAGACACCAGTTGATATTCTTTAATTACATGTTTCAGAAACGTAACATATAATTAGACAGTAGAAGGAGTGGGTTCAGTTTCAGTTACTGGCTTGGTATACAATAAATATTGGCGTATATTTTCCAGGGAAGTTTTACTAATCTTACGAACTTTTCCATTAGATGTAACAGTTAATGTATCAATACATTGTGGATTTGATTGTAACTCTTGAATGAAATGGTTGAATGATGTGAAATTACTCATAATAGCCATAGCGGTTACTGAACTAATACCAGGAATCTGACATAGAACAATTTCTCCAATGTTCTCAGGAGTAACGTTTTCTTTCTTTACCTTTTTTACTACAGAACAATAATTACTACCACTAGGTTCTTCTTTGGGTGTATCATTAGTATCTTCTTGGTCTCTGAGACGTAATGTCCCCGCAAAAGTTTGTGTTAAGTAGTATGGAATACGCCCTTTGCCAAATTCACGCTCTATCTTATCGGCAGTATAAATTAACCATTCAGCAGTTTCATCAACAGTTGACGTTTTATATAAGCTAAACCCTTTGAAAAAATGTAAAGATGTCATTGAAGAATATACTATTTTTTTCTCAAGTGGAGTTCTTAATTGTGAAAATAATCCTTCTAATAAATACACTACGGAATGCAATGGATACCCAGATGAATGTATCAGTCTATATGATTGTTCTTCATATCTACCATCTTTAATAGATGCTAACAAGTCTGTATATGTTTTACGCTCAATTAGCATAACCTTTTTCCCTTCATCGGTTTCAATCACAATATCTCCTAGCGGGAGAACCTGTTTCTCTAAAATAGCAAATGATGGAGTTTTTAAACAACTAAGTCTTGCGTCCAATCTATCATATAATGCGTGTTCTCGTTCGTCAACAATTATCTTCATGATAAGAATATAATAAGTATATAAGAATTATTATATTGTTTTAAAAATATTACTTAACGCCAAACCATAGGACTGACTCCAATAGGACGGGAAACCTTAACATTGGGGTGAGTAGTTGTAGCAACTCTCTTTAATCCATAACTTGCAAAACGAACGCCTAAAGCATTAGCTCCACCAATGTGAATTGCGGCGTATGCGTCTTTTCCGACTTGGTGGGGAAGACCGGCCTTCTTACTTCCACCCTCAGAACTTTGATTTGTAATACTGGCCGTAGCCGACACTCTTTTAGTAGCACTTAATACCATAATTATATATTTACTAAATATTTTTATTTGTTACTTATTAAATATACTCTAAACGCATTCGATTAATTTGGCATACCTGTTGGTTTTTTGAGGAAAACTAAGTTTTGAGAAGTTTTCCTTAAAGCAACACTGACAGATGCTTCACGCCCAATTTGATAAGGAAGACCAGCCTTCTTAGGTCCGCCTCCTGAGTTTTGATTAACAATACTTGACTTGTATGTTGTTCGTTTAGAACCACTTAATACCATACTTTATATATTTACTAAATATTATATTACGCCACAATATAATATATGAAAACTATATAAACATATCGTAACGTTTATTGTTATAACATTCATTTTATTACCAGTCAAGAATAAAATGAATACAGATGAAGATATCCGAATTGAAAAGAATGCAAATGGTGTAGAATCATACGTGTTTGACCCATATAATTCTGTTAATAAAGTGATTACCGATGACGAAATCAAAAGTTTTTTATCAAATTATGGAATAAACGCCAACATTTATAATTCTATGTTATATAAACGCGCATTCGTACATCGCTCTTATATTAAACGCCCTGATATTGAAAATGAATACAATAATATTACAATCGTTCCTCAACCAGATAATTGTTTACCTCTATATACTAAATCAAACGAGCGATTAGAGTTTGTAGGAGATGGTATATTAGAGTGTATCACTAAATATTACCTATATAAGAGGTTTCCAAAAGAGAATGAAGGATTTATGACAGAAAAAAAGATTGCTCTTGTAAAGAACGAGGCAATTGGAAGAATAGCATATGAAATGGGATTACATAAATGGTTAATTTTGTCTAAGCACGCTGAAACAAAGCAAACTAGGACTAATTTAAAGAAATTAGGGTGCCTATTTGAATCGTTTATTGGTGCGATGTTTTTAGATTTCAACAAAATCTCAGTAAAAGATGATGAAAATTGGTTTAAAGATTTATTTGTTACTGGTCCAGGATTTCAAATGGTCCAAGTATTCGTAGAATCTGTATTTGAAAAGCACGTTGATTGGATCAGTTTAATTAAGAATGATGACAATTACAAGAATATTTTACAAGTGAAAATCCAGAAGGAGTTTAAGGTAACACCTCATTATATGGAAGTAGAAGAACATAACCCAGATACAGGATACCATATGGGTGTGTATCTATGTCTCGGACAACCCATTCATAGTGTAAAACTAAATCAATCCATTCCTATTACAGAATTTAACAAATATACAGATATTCATCAACATATGTCTCAATACAATCGTATTTTTGTATTTATGGGAGAAGGTGTTCATAAGATAAAGAAGAAGGCAGAACAAATTGCTTGCGAAGATGCGATTCGAAAATTAAGCCATTTTTAATATTTACTTTGATTGATAAAAACAAAATAAATATAATTTGTAATGTTACTATATACATAAATACGGTATGAGTATTCCAAATACATATTTAGAACTATTACAAACAAAGGTAATGCCAAATACCCAAGAAGAAATAAAAATAAGGTTTAACAATAGACAACAAATACCGATTTCTAATTCTATCGAAGATATTGAAAAACTTAATGTCGTTGAACCCTCAGTATCTAAATCATTTACTATTTTAGATAAACGACGTAGTTCTACAGTAAATCGTGATATTATTCTTGATAAATTACGAAAACAAGACGTATTTCCGGTAAAACCCCGCCCAAGTGATATTAATAAGAATTTATATGTTCCCAAAGATATCCCAGAACCAGTATTAATAGATAATCAGTCTCCAACTAAATTAAGTTCAGATATTGTAATCGCAGGACCAATTGAAGAGGAAAAGATAGAAGATGTAGATATAACTGAAGAAAAAGAGGGGGAGATTTTTGATATACCCTCTCAAAAAGAGACAATTATGCTGCCAGAAGAAGAACTTCAGACCATCACTCAATTAACTGAATTAGAAGAACCAGCTAAATTTGTAGAAGAGGTTCAAGAAGAAAAGGTGGATGAGATAATCAAAGAAACCAAAAAACGTGGAAGAAAACCAAAGAAAATCGTAATAGAACAATCCGAAGAACTACCTGAAGTTGATTTAACAACCGCCATTATACGCACTCAGAAAGTTGCTGATAGATTACCCAAAGAGCGTGAGAAGAACATAATTGTTGCTCCCCCATATTATATGAATAACCGTAAAATATTTATTCAGAAATTAAACAAAATGCTTCAACCTAGAGAACAAGAGTTACTTGATTCATCTGAATCGGTTAGTTGTGATTCTAGAGGGGCATCTGAGGAGTTTTCGCTGTTATCTCATCAGCGTATTGTTCGCGATTACTTAAATCTATATACCCCTTATCGTGGATTACTTCTATATCACGGTCTCGGTTCTGGTAAAACGTGCACGTCTATTGCTATTGCTGAAGGTATGAAAAGTAATAAACAAGTATTTGTTTTAACACCTGCTTCTTTAAAAATGAATTTTTTTAGTGAAATGAAGAAATGTGGCGACGACCTCTATAAAAAGAATCAATATTGGGAATTTATTTCAATTGAGGGAAATCCTGAATATTTGACTGTACTATCAAAAGCATTATCATTACCAATTGATTATGTTCGTAAAAATAAAGGTGCGTGGTTAGTAAATATAAATAAGGAGCCAAATTTTGCAGAGTTATCTTCTGATGAAAAAACATCAGTGGATTTACAATTAAATGAAATGATCCGCTCAAAATACAAGGATATAAATTATAATGGATTGAATATGAACATATTAAATAAATTAACGGATAATCAGACACGAAACCCATTTGATAATTCGGTAGTGGTTATAGATGAAGCTCATAATTTTGTAAGTAGAATTGTAAATAAAATCAACCAAAAGACCTCTATTTCCTATATTCTGTATGACTACTTAATGAAAGCCACGAATGTAAGAATCGTATTACTATCCGGAACACCTATTATTAATTACACAAATGAAATCGGTATTTTATATAATATTTTGCGTGGATACATAAAAACCTGGAATATGACAGTTAACGTCCAGACTTCTCAAAAGGTAGACACAAGTGCCATATTAGATATGTTTGACAAAGCAGGATTAAAAACTCACGATTTTGTAGAATACAGTGGTAATAAATTGACAATCACACGCAATCCATTCGGATTTGTTAATACAAAGAAACGAGGAGCATTAAAGGGAACTCAAAAGCGCGCTGTTGCTGATAAACCAAAAACCCGTAAACTAAAAGGAGGAGCATCTGGTGAAAGTTTTCAGAGATACGATGGAGTAAAATTAGACGAAAGTGGTAATTTGAACGACACTGACTTTTTGAAAAAGATATTACATATATTAAATAAGAACGGGTTGGACGTCCAAGAAAAAACAATAGAAATAAAGTTAAATAAATGTCTTCCTGATGTAAAAGAAGACTTTTTGAAAACATTTGTAAACGAGGATACGGAGCAAGCACAAAATATTAATTTATTCCAGAGACGTATATTAGGATTAACATCATATTTCAGAAGCGCACAAGAAAACTTATTACCATCCTATGTAAAAACCGAAAATGGTGACAATTATCACATTGTTTATAATGAAATGACAGACCATCAATTTGGAGTCTATACAAAAATCCGTAAAGAAGAAGCGGATAGAGAAAAGGAAGCTAAAAAACAGAAAAAGAAACAACAGAACCAAGACGGTTTGTTTAGCATTTCATCTACATATAGAATCTTCTCTCGTGCGGCTTGTAATTTTGTATTTCCCGATGGAATTGAACGCCCTATCCCTACTAAGAATATTGATAAAATGGATGAGAATGATATGGATGTAGTTCCAGACGCAGCTATACAAGAAACTGATCCATATGCGAATATAGATGATAATGTTGATGCGGATTCTATGATAGATACTGAAAACTATGCGAAACGTATAGAAAATGCCCTTTCAAAATTAAATACAATTGACAATGATACAGGGAAACATAAATATTTGACTGGAGATATGTTACAACAATCAAGTCCTAAGTTTTTACAGATATTAGAGAATTTGACAAACCCGGATAATATAGGGTCACATCTGATTTATAGCCACTTTAGAACGATGGAAGGCATAGGTATTCTGCGTTTAATTTTGTTAGCAAATGGGTTTGGGGAATTTAAAATACGAAAAAGTGCTGATGATTGGGAAATAGTAGATGATGCGAAAGACGACGGAAAACCGAAATTTGTTTTATATACAGGCACCGAAACCCAGGAGGAAAGAGAAATAATACGTAATGTATACAATGGTGCTTGGGACCTTGTTCCAGTGAATATTGCTAATAAATTGAGAGAACAACATGAAAACAATATGTATGGTGACGTGATAAAAATCTTTATGATTACTTCCTCGGGCGCGGAAGGTATTAATTTAAAGAATACACGATACGTCCATGTGACAGAGCCATATTGGCATATGGTTCGACCCGACCAAGTTGTCGGACGCGCCAGACGTATTTGTAGTCATCAAGATTTACCAGAAGAGTTACGTACAGTTAAGGTATATTTATATGTAACTACGTTCAGTAAAGAGCAAAAAACTGATGATAACAATATTGAAATGCGAATTCGCGATGTTAGTCGTATAGACAAAGCAACCCCAGTTACAACTGACGAAACACTATATGAGATAGCGAGCATAAAACAACGCATTAATAATCAAATTTTACAAGCGGTGAAAGAGACTGCTATAGATTGTAATATTTATGCGAGAACTGCGAAGTCAAACGACAATCAAATGGTGTGTTATGGATATGGTAAAATCGAATCGAATGTTTATTCATCATACCCTTCATTTGAAATGGATAAGATGCAAAAAGAAGGGTTAGATGTAGCCAAATTACAATGGGACGCACAGAAGGTGAATATTCAAGGTAACGATTACGCATTAAAAAAGGATACCATGGAATTATATGATTATACTAGTTATAACAATGCTCTTATTAACCCCAATATGGAACCCAAACGCGTTGGAAAGCTTGTAAAGGTAGACGGTAAATTTAAAATTGAGATGTAATTCTCAGATAATATTATATTTTCATACAACAAGTAAAAATATAATACTGATATTCAAACTAAAATCCTATTTTTTTGATGATTAAATGACACGTTAATGGTTGTGCTAACGAACCAGATGATTCGTCTATTTTTAATCCTCCAGGAGGGGATCCAACTGGGTTATTTATACTTAATATGGATTCCGACCCACTTGGTGTCGTAATAATTGACATCCCAACAAGACTTCCTCCACCTGACATACCGACTACCGTTTGAACGAGCTCATTTCCATTCAATACAACTATTAATTCCCCTGTATTATCAGTTGTTACTTGAAATGTAATTTCAAAAATACAATCTGGAGGCAACGTGAACTCATTGGGACTGGTACCTTCTTTACGTTGTATTATACCAAATGGATTAACGGGTGGGTTAGGAAAATTCACGGACTCTCCGGGTCCAACGTCATCCGGATTATCATTTACCCCACCTTGACTCATTTGTCCGTAAAAATCAGCAAAATTAGACGCAAAACTGGGGCCAGTAGGGCCAGAATTCCCCTTTTCACCTGTAGGACCCACCTCGCCCGTAGGTCCAGTGTCACCATTCTCGCCAGTAGGACCGATTGACCCAGTAGCACCATTCTCACCCGTAGGTCCAGTTGACCCAGTTGCCCCATTCTCACCAGTAGGACCGGTATCTCCGTTATCACCAGTAGGCCCAGTTGACCCAGTATCTCCTTTCTCACCAGTAGGTCCATCACAACCGGGTTCTCCACAATGTCCGGTTGGTCCAGTGTCACCATTTTCACCAGAGGGACCGGTATCTCCTTTTTCACCAGATGGACCTGTATCTCCTTTTTCACCAGGACATCCGGGTTCACCACAATGACCGGTAGGACCGATTTCACCATTTTCTCCAGTGGGTCCTTCATCTCCCTTTTCACCAGTGCGTCCCGTATCTCCATCATGTCCGTCACATCCATCGCGACCATCACATCCGTCTCGTCCTCTTGACCCGGTTGGTCCATCTGGACCTTCTTCGCCTTCTGGTCCCTGACGTCCGATTGGACCAGTATCTCCATCACACCCGTCGCGTCCATTACATCCATTTTTACCATCTATTCCATCTTTTCCATCCTTTCCGTCGCGTCCATCATGTCCGTCTTTGCCATCTTCCCCATCACACCCATCTTTGCCGTCGCGTCCATCGCGACCATCTTCTCCATCTTTGCCGTCCTTGCCATCACGTCCGTCAATTCCATCGCGTCCATCAATTCCATCAATTCCGTCTTCTCCATCACACCCATCTCTCCCAGATTTACCATCTTTTCCATCTTCTCCGTCTTTGCCGTCCTTGCCATCACGTCCGTATTTACCAACTTTTACAACCTTCTTGCATCCATTAGTGCGTTTTTTTTTCGAATAACAATAATTACATTCCTTATGTGAATGCTCGTCACACGTACAATATGAATCATCACAACCTGTCATACTATATAAATATATAGTATGAATATAATATAGTTTATGCTAAATATTTAAACGACAGCATACATGCTTTGTAATTACAGTAATTAGTTACAGATTACAATCATGTAAAACTTGTATTAATTTATGCATTATTACTTACATGGTCTAATTTTAATAATAATACATTTTTCTTCAGTGCCGCAATCCGATTTTGAACTGCGTTTATCCGAACGTTTTGAATGCTTATTGTATTTTTCACATTTCCCACACTTGTATCTATCTTTTGGTGGTTCACATTTCCCACACTTATGTCGATATTTTGGTGGTTCACATTTCCCACACTTATGTCGATATTTTTGTGGTTCATCTCGTTTTAGTTTATGACATTTATTACATCTACACTGAGGTGTGTATGTTTTTTCACTTTTGTCTGACACATATGAATAGTGGTCGTCATCGGATTCGTCTACTGAATACTCATCAAACGAATAATATTGCTTTGGCATATTATATAATAAAATCATATAATAACCTAAATCTGCTGCATATATAATGTTGTGAATTAATATTGTGAATATAAAATTACAATATTAATAATACTGATTAGAAAGTTTTACGTTTGATCTCACCTTCAGTTAATAGATACCAGTGATCTTCTACATAATCTACGCTAGTAAAATAATCAATAAATTTGGCATTTACCATACCTTCACCGTCCTTGAACTTAACAACAACAAAAGGG
>Ga0209197_1000941_pt1 | contig 19235 bp, 11 predicted proteins | sample COGITO_mtgs_1105_4_FD_184802 | JGI IMG/M metagenome (GOLD analysis project Ga0209197, IMG submission 184802) | Pelagic marine microbial communities from North Sea - COGITO_mtgs_110512 (SPAdes) (version 2) | ecosystem: Environmental > Aquatic > Marine > Epipelagic ... | reverse complement strand
CTTTCCACTTTGAAGCGTTAATTCTCCATTTTTTTGCGCAATGTTATATAAATCTGAAAGTTCTAATTTTCCTCCTTCAAAATCTTTTCCTTTTCCGGAATCAAAAGAACTATATCTTTTTGCCTATCAAACTTACATAATCCTGAAGCTGTGCCTATCCATAAATCTTTATTAGGGCTTTCCGTAATTATATTTATACTATTGTGTGGTATACTTGTTGCGTCTTTGGAGTTATATTCGTAACGAAACACATTGGTGCCATCATAGCGAACCAAGCCTTCTCTTGTGCCAAACCACATGAATCCCTTGCTATCCTTAAAGGAGCAACTGATATAAGAGTTTGATAAGACATCTGGTTTAACAGGGATAAAAACAGTGTTATTTGGTTGACCAATAGCTCTTATTGCACAAAGGTTTATTATGCAAACTGAAATTGCAATTAAATAATTTGTTTTAAAATTTGAGATAATTAACATAAATATTAAAATAATAGACGAACTAACACTAGAACAAAGAATTAACCTAATCTTTCATTATTAATTCTTTATTCTAGTGAATTCCCCTATACTATGTAGGTGTTAAATTAAAAAGAAACTTTCAATAAAAATAATCAAATTTTTATTGAAAGTTTAGAGGTCTGATTCTTCAAGAGGATCAAGAATAATATTAAACTGTTGTTACTTTTAATTCTTAAATATAAGTGTTGCAAATTCTTTAAATGCTCTTCTCCAACTTTGCCATTCATGTGCTGTTTTCTGAGATATATGAAAATGAGTATTCATTCCAGAATCCTTTAGAGCTAGTGTATTTTCTTTAGGATCTCCCCAGTTGCCTTGTCTAGGGTTTTCTAGCTCACGGCTTCCATAACTTATAAATAAAAGTTTTACTTTGTCTTTAAAATCAGGTGATTTTTTAAGATCTTCTAAACTTATACTACCTCCACTAAACATACCTACATGTGAGAATACCTCTGGATTATCTAAAGTAATAAGACGTGTTTGCATGCCTCCCATAGACAAACCAGCCATAGCTCTATTGGATGCATCTGAAAGTGTACGATAGTTTGCTTCTACCATAGGAATGATATCATTTAGTAATGTGTTTTTAAATCCGTCTGCCCAACCTTCAGGTGGCCATGTTCCTGCAGGTCTACCTTCACCTTGTGGTCTTGGTCTAGATTGTTTTGGCATACGCCAAGTACCATTATCCATGACAATAATAAAGGGATTAGCTTTTCCTTCCGCTAATAAATTATCTAAAATAAGATTGGCATGTCCTTGACTAGACCATCCAGTTTCATTTTCGCCACCACCATGTTGTAAATACAATACTGGATATTTTTTTGTGGTATCTTGATTATATCTTGGAGGTGTGTAAACAAAACAACGACGCATACTGTTAGTTGTTTCAGAAAAATAAATATGTTCTCTAACTTCACCATGTGGTACATTTTTTAGAGCATAAAAATCCTGATCTTTAGCAGGAACTTCTATACCGCTCCCCCAACGACTAGCACCATAAAAATACAAACTATTAGGATCTGGAACCGACGCACCATCGATATTTAATTGGTAATAATGAAACCCTTCATCTTGAGGTGCTGATTCACCAATCCAAATGCCATTTTCATCTTTTTTTAAATCGTACTTTACAGCTCCAATATCTAACTGAACTTTTTTAGCTTCTGGTGCAGAGATTTGGACTCTTACTCGTCCTTCAGAATTTACCTGTGGATATTCTTTTCCTTCTTGTGTGGTTGCAGAAATCACAAAATCTTCAATTACATTTTCCTGCGCTAAACACAAACCATTGGTTAATACTGTTGCTAAAAAAATGACTAAAACTTTATTTTTCATTGTCTTATGATTTAATAGTTTTTAATTTTTAAATAAAAGTGGTGCTAAATTATATAATCCTCTACGCCATGTTAAAAATTCGTGTGCAGTATCTTCAGACACATGTGCTACTGCATTTATTCCTGCTTTATTTAGTGCTTCAGATGCTTTTTTAACACCTTCTGGATTTTCTTTACTTCCACAGCTTAAAAAAACTAATTTCAAATTTGAATGATTTGTTAAATCCTCTGGTTTGTACGTACCACCACTTAAAATACCATAATATGAAAATACTTCTGGTTTATTTAGCGTGATTAAACGGGTTTCGAAACCTCCCATAGATAAACCAGTCATAGCACGATTAGCTTGATCTGCTTTTGTTCTAAAATTGCTATCAATATAAGGGATTAACTCATCAACCAAAACGGTTTGAAAACGGGTAATATCAAATTCATTTAACTTACCCCATTTAACTTCATTAGTCATACCATAAGTCATAACAATTATAAAAGGTTCTATTTTTCCTTCAGCAATTAAATTATCCATAATTAAATTGGCATGTCCTTGCTTACTCCATGACGTCTCGTTTTCTCCCCATCCATGTTGGAGGTATAATACAGGATAGTCCTTGGTTGAATTATTGTATCCTGGCGGTGTATATACAAATGCCCTACGTGTTGTTCTTGTACTTTTTGATGGGAACAGAATTTCTTGTGTGTTACCATGAGGCACATCTTTTAAGGCATAGAAATCTTGATCTCTCGCAGGAATTTCAACACCACTAGCAAGGCGTTCCATTCCGTAAAAGGTATTTGTTGAAGGATCTATCACTTCTGCGCCATCGATATTTAAAACATAATAATGAAAGCCTTCATCTAAAGGCTCGGTTGTTACAGTCCAAAACCCTTCCATATCCTTAGTCATGTCGTACTTTTTACCAAATTTAACCGATACATTATTCGCTTCTGGAGCTTTAACTTTAAAAACTACACTACTATTTGGTAAAACTTGTGGATAAGCAGCATCATTTAAATTGGTTCCTGATGGTGTTCCTAGAACAGAATATTTTGTAAAGTTCGACTTGTCTACAGGTTTAAATAAAAATTGGGAGAACATATATAACCCATTTTTCCAAACTTTAAAGTCATGATATCCTGGTTCTAAATAATAGATGTGAGGAACATCGTTTTCAAATAAATAATCGTGTGTACGACTACTGAATGGTAATAGTCCATCTTTATCACCACAAGAAATCCAAAGTAATTTTAATTTATTCTTGGCTTCTTCTGGGTTTGGCACTAATTGTTTTGGTGGCTTGGTATTTGGTGCAGAAGAAAAACCACCAACCCATGCAAAGGTGTCTAAATTTCCTAAACCAAAGTTTAACGATTGTCCACCTCCCATAGATAAACCAGCTATAGCTCTATGTTCTCTATCTTTTAATACTGGATAATTCTTTTCGATATAAGGAATTAAATCGTTTAATAAATCTTTTTCAAAAGTTGCAAATGCTTCCACTTTATCTTTAGCCATAACATTACCTGTTGCACGATCATCTTTCATAGCTCTCCCGTTAGGTAATACAACAACCATAGGTTCTATTTTGCCTTGGGCATACAAATTATCTAGAATTAGTTGTGGGTTTCCACCTTTTAACCATTCATTTTCATCACCTCCTATTCCGTGCAATAAATACAATACAGGATATACTTTACTTTTTGAAAACCCAGGAGGTGTATAAACATTTGCCTTTCGAGTTGTCCCTACTGTCTTTGATTTATAGTTAATGGTTTCAACCTTTCCATGAGCGATTTTTGAATTCATTTTATCAAAACCGAATGGTGACTTAAGAACGATGGGGTCAGTATCTCTGAAAGGAACATACCCTAATAAAGAAAGCATTTTTTGTGCGTATCTTTTCCCAAAAGTTCTATAACCTTCTGCATCAAAATGTAGATTATCTGAAGCTACCGAGCATCCTTTAGATGAAATTACAGATGCTGAAGGAATTATTTCTGGCAATTTAGCTATAATCTCATTCATACTTGCGCAAACTCCTTTTTGCTCCTCGTGAACAACTTCACCAGATAAAAGCGGAATACTATTCGCTTCTAGGCTTAAATCTTTCAATAAATTATCATATACAATTTTTACTTTTTTAGTCCAAAGTGTATCGCCTGTATTAGATTCTCCTTGATGCAATAAAATTCCTTTAATAACTCCTTTTTTTTGAGCTAATTTAGCCATTTCTAAAAGTCTTCCATAAGGGTTTCCGTCATACTCTTTTATCATATTCTTCATCCAATCTGGTGCTGATTTTGAGTATTCCTTATAGCTATCCTTATCAAATAATGTTATTTTACAACCACCCACAGCTACATTTACAACACCTACTTTTATCTCTTTCGGTAAATTGTTAATCATAGTTCTTCCAAAGTAATCAACAGGTGTCAAACCCGTGTTGCAACGGCATAATGGTGGAACCGCAGTGTACCACTTTCCTTTTTCTCTATCCAAATTTGAGCAATTTAGGGTTTCCAACACCTGAAACCGGTCATCTATATTTATGGTGTCTTGAGTTTCAATCTTAGCTGCTCCCTCCATATTTGACTGACCGAAACTTAAATACACATGAAAATTCGGGTCTTGTGCATGACTTGTTATTGAGTATGCTAACAGGAGCATATAGATTAAGTAATTAGTTTTTTTACACATGATTAATTTTATTTATTGCTTAATATTTTCTTACACCTGATTTTCAGGTCTTATAAATCTCCTAAAAATGGTTGTAAATCTTAAGGAATGGACTATTACTAAATTCCTTAAAATAAACAGGCATCAACCAAATTTGGATATTTTGACTTTGACTTCTTACTTTACTTTGGAAGTGATAAAATCTATCCTTGTACATAATATATTTAGTTTCTGGGTATGCCAAAATGTAATTGATTAATTATTTATCAATAACTATTGTTGTGATGCTTTTAGGAGCAAAATTTATTCTTGTTGATTGATCTTCAAATGTTAACTCGGTTCTCTCCATAGTTTTTGTTTCAGATGTTGTATAAACCTCAGCAGTATTTGCTCCTAAGTCATTTAATTCAACATTACTCATTTCGTAACTAAAATTATTAATTACTACTATGACATTTTTAGAATCGTTTTTATAAGCAGTCATTTTTAGATAATCTTTAGAGGTATTTATACTAACTCTAACAAAACCTGGTCTTATAAACTTAGAAAAATGTGAATATGCAAAACCACGTTTTAGTATGGCACCATCTGTTGTTCCTTGTTCTCCATCACCCATAAATGAGTAATAGCGCTGTAAATACCACCAAATAAATGCATTCCAGTTTTTAGTCATAGATTCATGCATCGTGTTTAACATCTCTAATGTTTCTGTCCATTTTCTAGCTTCAGAATAGGTACTCCAGCTTGCTGCGCCTGAATTTCCTGTGCCTAAATTCAATAACCATTCTGTCATCCATATTTCTTTTTGTTGTTGTTCAGCTAAAGGAAATTCTGCTACACCACTACCATAAATATGTCCTGCTATAACATCTAACTTAGCTGAAGCTTCAGCATCAGATAAAATAGCATTAGTCATAGCTTGATTAAAATTTAAAGATTCTGGAGCAGCTACACGAGCACCAGTAATTTCTCCTGGAGCTTTTAAAAAGCTTATCATTTGATCTGCTGTCCAATCACAAGATTCGTAATTGGGTTCCCAATCGGGTTCGTTTTGAATGGAAACCACATCAATTTTAGCGCCTTCGGATTCCATAAAAGTTAAAAACTCGTTAATGTAGTCTTTAAAAGCTTCATAATTTTGTGGTAATAAATATCCTCTGATATCACTATTATTGCTTTTTAAAGCTGCCGGTGGCGACCAAGGACTTGCTAAAACTTGAACATTGCGCTTATTCGCTTCCTTAACAGCTTCAACAATAATAGGCCATTCATCTTTATTAGATGATAATCTTACTCGAAATAGACTTAATCCTAACTCATTAGCTCCAGTACCAAAAGCTTTTTGCGCTTCTGTTGGTGTTAGTGATTTTGTTCCCCACATTCGGTTTGCACCACCAAAGCCAGTTATCGTTTGGTAAGTAACGTCTGGTTGCAGATCAGCAATTATGGTTGGTGTTTCAGATGGATTTCCAGAGCCATTATCATCAGATGTAGAATCTTTTGAGCATCCTACGGATATCAAAATAGTAAGTAACAAAAAAAGAGTTTGTAAATTTCTCATGGTTGTATAATTTTTTATTTTGGTTGAGCATCATTAGCACTTGTAGCATAAAGTCCTAATAAAGCGCCGGTAAAACCCCCAGCAACATCTGTAGACAAAATATCGCCAGAAATCATGCCTCCAAGATTTTCAAAATTAGTTCCATTTGAAGAATAATTAAATTCATACTTATCGCCATTGGCTTTAATTTGAAGCATCAATGATTTTTTTACATCTATTTTAGTACTTGCTAATACTTCAGAAATTATTTCACCTCTTCGTCTTGGCCACGTGTTTTTCTGTAATACTACATAATAATCTTTATCTTTTTTAGTAACACCAAATACGTAATTAGAACCTTCGTTTTGTAGCGCAACAACTCCTGCAAAATCTTTTTCGGATTTTGGTTTATACTCTAAAGTTGTTGTGAATGAAAAACTTCCATGCATTTGTCTATGAAATAGCGTAGATGTTGGTTTGACCTCTTTAATATTAGTTTCAAAGGGTATGATTTTTAGTCCATTTTTAGCTTTCTCTATAAATGCTTCGCGAGGTCCTCTTAAACCAATCCAACGATTGTCTAATTTATCTGCAGAAAAATCATCTTTAAAAGTGAAGTTACCATTAGGAAAAAAGCCATCTTTTCCAGTGTTATTTTCAATACCAATAGGCATTTCTAATTTAGGCTCAAGCGGAATTAATCCATTTTCAAAAACTGGAAACTCTCCTGACCAATCTACAGGCAAAATAAAAGTTTCTCGACCTGTATTTACGCGCTGTTCTTCATTTGGGCGAACTGCTAAAAACACACCGTAATATTGGTCGTTAGGTCCTTTTACTAAATCGGCATGTCCGGCCCAATCTACTTTGTTTTTTCGGTCCTTTGCAAAATATCTCTGCGTTAAAATTGGATTACTTGGTGCAGGAATAAAGGGGCCTTTAGGACTATCGCTTTTAAAGATAACTTCACTATGCCATCCACCTGTTCCACCTTCAGCACACATTAAAAAATAACTGCCGTCTTTTTTATAAATGTGAGGTGCTTCAATCCATATCGGTTTTTTTGACAAATCAACGCCACCATCAACAATAATTTTATCTGTTCCTGGAATTACTTGATCGTTTTCAACATCGTATTCCCAAACTTTAATAACGCGGTGACCATTATATAATTCTTTGTTCTTATCAGGTGCATCGTTGTGTACGATATAGCCTTTTCCATCATCATCGAAAAATATAGAAGGATCTATTCCTCCAAAATCAAGTTTTATTGGGCTTCCCCAGCCTTTTTTAGGGTCTTTAGTCTTTACAATTATGTTTCCTAAACCTCCTGAAAATGCCGTTACAATCATATAAAATGTATCGTTATTCGGGTTGTATGTTATCCCTGGTGCATACACACCAGCACTTATACCAGTATCATGTGGATTAAATTCTTCTACATTATTTAGAACACCACCTAAATCTGTCCAGTTTACCAAATCTTTTGAATGAAAAATAGGTACACCTGGAAACATGGCAAATGATGAACATACCATGTAATAATCATCTCCTTTTCTAGTTATTGCAGGATCTGGATAACACCCTTGTAAGATTGGGGTGTAAAATTCGTTTTCTTTTAATGGATTATCTTTGTAAACTTGATCGTTACCTTCATACACGAAATTAGAAAATACTGGGGCGTTTTTACCTTTTTTTGATTGTGCGTTTACCATTGTAAAAGCAAAAAACATGGTTACACACGATACTATAAATTGTTTGTTTTTCATTGTTATATTTATTTATTTAAAGTTTATTATTCAAATTTTATCAATCTATTTCTATTAGGTTATCTGTTCTTAATTGCACAAGCAGATTTTTTATACCTTTAGAATTCCTCTTTATTTTTACTGTGATTTATGTCCAATCTTAACTTTTTGGGATAGTTATTTCTGCAATTATTTTTCTTAAAATTCCATCCGGTTAATTCATAATTAAAACCCCACCATTATGTGGTATATTCAGTTTGATTTCCTCGTTTTTCTTTAGTTTTTTTGTTACAAAACCTTTGTCAGATGATTTTTTTCCATCTTCATAAATCTTAACTATTTCCCCAGCTTTAATCATAGGTAATTTCACTTGGATGCTAAGTGTTTCGTCTTGTGCATTTATTCCTGCGATATACCATGTGTTTTTATGTCTACGAGCCAATACAATATATTTACCAGGGTAACCATCTATAAAAACGGTTTCATCCCAAGTAGTAGGCACATTTTTTAAAAATTCAAGTTCGTATTGAGGCACATCTTGTAGATTATTTGGGGTTAATCCAAACATTTGTACTGGATTTTGATATAGGACACTTGTAGCCAATTGAAAAACGTTAGACGTTAATCTTTCTTGCCCCTTTTTATTTCCTTTATTCAGATATTTATTTAATAGCACTCCACCATATTCCATACTCGCAACAGAATTTCGAATAAATGGATGTAATGCTGCATAAAATGATTCTTTATTGCGTGCATCTTGAGTAAAAATGAGCATCTCTGACGCAATAACAGCCTCACTACCTACAAAATTAGGATACATGCGTTCCCAGCCACGAGGCAGTGTTGCGCCATGAAAAATAATCATTAAACCATATTCGTTAGCATCAGATAGTATATCCTCATATAAACGCATGGTCTCTTGCTTGTCTCCTCCAAAAAAGTCTACTTTTAAACCTTTTACGCCTACTTTTTTAAGCCATTTCATTTCTTTTTTCCGAGCGATAGATGTATGCATTCTATTTAAGGGTGTCATGAATGCATCATTTGCATTTCCGTTGGAATTATACCAGAGAAACACATCTACATCCTTAGATTTTGCATAATCAATAAGTTCTTTCATGCGTTCGTAACCAATGTTTTTATCCCACCAAGCATCTATTAAAATGTATTCAAAATTCATTTCAGCAGCTAAATCAATATATTTCACCTGATCATCATAATTCATACTATTGTCTTGCCAAACAATCCAGCTCCAAGTACCTTTACCGTATTTATAATCTTGTGAAGCTTCATAAAGCGGATCAACAACACTATAAGGAATGGTTGTTTCTACAATTGGTTTTAACGTTTCGCCAACGGTAATAGTTCGCCAAGGTGTTGCTCCCGGAAGTCCTATTTGAGCGCCTCTACTTCCGAATCCGTTATTATTTTCTTGACTAGGATATTCTACATGATAAACACCATTGATATAACTGCTCAAATGGGACGCACAATATTGACTTGACACACCTGTTTCAGATACCAGAGCCCAACCTCTATCGCCTACCCGAAATAAACCTGGAAATACGTAACCCTCTTTAGCCGTATTAGTTTCCATTTCTGAATCTGCTACGTAACCACTTTCATAACTTGGTGCTGTTCTAGCGAAACCACCCATCGGTGACATCATGTAAGATAGAAACGACTTTGTGATTTTAGGAAACTTAAAGCCAGTCGCTTCTTTTTGAACCACGCAAGCGTAAGTTTCTCCCCATTTTGGAATTTCATATCTAAAGGCTATATCATTATTGCTGACTTGAAACAAAATAGATAATTGCTTTTTATCTGCCTTTTCAATAGTATAGGTTAAAGTATTGGCTTCATAAGTGATTTCTGATTGTTTAATTTTTTCTTGAGTGTAGGTTTTGTTTACCTTACCTGTAACCGATGAAATAAAACTCATGCTCTTGCTAAAATCGCCTTCATTCGTTATCAAACCTAATGGTGAATTTTCGAGCATGGTATTCTCATTAAATGAAACCGAATACATCGGTTGACCACTTTCAATTACAAGAGAAACTTTTAATTTCCCATCAGGACTCTCAACAACCGATTGTGCATTTATTGCAAAACAACTCAAGAGAAAGACACATAATAAATATTTTACATTCATAATAATTCTGATATATTTAGTTTTTAATTTGTTTTAAATGAGCAACAAAACCTCCTCGACGAAGCATTTTTATATCAACTACGCTTGAATTATTTACTACCATGTATTTTGTAGAAAACACTTTGTCATGTTTACCATCTGAAATTAATGTTAGCTTGTATGATTTTCCTTTGGGTAAAAAATAGAATTTCAGGTTTTGAGTTCTTTCTATTCTTCCATCAGAATTAATGCCTCCAACGTACCAATCGAAACCTTTTCTACGAGCTATTACTGTAAATTCTCCAGGGTATCCGTCTAACAATTTTGTTTCATCCCAACTAGTAGGCACATCCTTAAGAAAAGTTTTAGGGGCATTAGATAAATTCCTGAATCCCTCAGGGCGATCTGCCATATGCTGAATTGCAGATTCAAAAACCACGCTTAAAGCTAATTCGTGTCCGTAAGAAGTAATGTGAGGATATTGTGAGTTTGTAAAAGTAACAGGAGTATAATCCATAGAACCCACAACATTTCTTGTAAATGGCATTATATTATTGTGTTCTGGTGCTGCAGGTGTTAATTCTGAGTTGTTATTGTACCATTCTGCTCCACGAACACCTTCGTAAGTCATAAGATGTGGATATGTGCGTTGCCAACCTCTTGGAACAATACAACCATGAAAATATACCATTATGTTAAACTTAGCTGCATCTTCCAGTATATCAATATAATATTGCATCATGTATTGTTTTTCACTCAAGAAAAAATCAATTTTGACACCATAAACGCCCAATTTGTTGAGCTTTGTAAACTCCCCTACTCTATTTTCATGGGTTTTCATGCGATCAACTGGAGTTGATGTTATCCATTTAAACATACTAGAATTGTACCACATTAAAGGTTTTACTCCAATTGAATGGATGTATTTAAGTGCTTCTTCTAAATCTCCACCATTTGCCATTTGATCCCATTCCCAATCTAAAAGCGTGTATTTCCAGCCCATTTCTGCAGCTAAATCTGCAAATTCTGTTACCACTTGATAATTTTTGGTACCATGATTATTTGACCAATAATTCCATGAAGCAACACCTGGTTGAATCCAATCTGTATCTGTAAGTTTTGATGGCGTTGACACATCTTCTACTAAGGTAGATTCTACGATGTCTGCAAGACTTCCCATCATGATAACTCTCCATGGCGATTTCCAAGGAAGATTGATTGTTGGTAAAGCTTCACCAACACCTTCATTGTCTTTTGGAAGTGCTACTTTATATTCTGAATTTGTTATGGTATTACTTAGCTTGGTAGCTGCATAATTTCTATTTACGTCTGCCTCGTGAATAAGATACCAAGTATTATCAGTTTCAAAAAGTGCTGGATAACACCAATCTTGTTGGATGCTTGCATCTTTCATTTTTGTGTAAAGTCCTTCATTGGAAAGGTCAAATTTTTCTAACCATCTGCTTGTGCTATCTTGAATTTTATAAGCAGTTAATTCATCTTTGATGGTGAAAGTTCCTTTTTTTTCTGGGAATTCGTACCCGAAAATTACGCCGTCGTTATAAGCCCTTACAATAACATTTAATTTGGCTTTTGATGGGTTTTCAAAATATAAAACCATTTCGTTACCCAAATTAATACGATTTGAGCTTTTACCGTGTAAAGAAGTATATTGTTCTTTTATTAATTTAGATTTACCGGCTTTTATAAATGTTAATTCTTGATAAAAATCTTGGTCACTTCTTACTAACCCTAAATTTATCTTAGGAATAATATTTGAACTCTTATTTTTTTGTAATGCATTAATTTTAAGAAACCACCTACCTGTATTACTATTTTGTTCGCTAAATAGTGTTACGCTATTTTTCTTATTAGGCGACGTAATAGTTGCCTTTTGTGCATAGCTCATCAGAACTATGAAGAAAAATAAAATGGTAACATATTTTGATTTCATAACTTTTATTTTGCAAACTTTGTTAAACGCACATAATAAATATCACTAGTACTGCTATGAGACTGTGCCTGAAAACGAACTCTGATTTTTTCTTTTCCTTTTACCATGGAATCTGGTATTCGATAAGTAGCTTCAATAAATTGACTAATATTACTGTGGTTAGAAGTATCTACCGAAACTAATTTTTTATCATCAATATATATATCAAACTTCTTGGTTCCCCAATAAAAGCCCCAATAACGAATAATAAGATTTAGATTAGTAGCTGATTCAGTTGACATTAAATAACTGAAATAACCTTCATCTCTGGCAGCTCTCCAAAACTCATCTTGTGAGTTACCAGTATTAGATTTGGAACTCTCCATATAGTGGTCACTTTCTGGTTGTTGTTCTCCTGTACCTACATAATCAACCGTGCGTTTTTCTAGTTCTAATTTTTCTTTTTCAAGTGTGGCCAAAGAATCTACATAGGTTTTATATCCTGAATTAGTTAATGATAACCAATACATCATATATCTGGCATCATGAATTTTGTAAAAAGGCTTTAAATGATTCTCAATAGTATTTTGCATTTCGACATTGAGTTTAAAATTTAAAGGCTCACCTTTTATGGACTTTAATTTATTTGCAATGTTCTGGATATCATCTTCAACCAAAATTGGAGCATCATTCAGCGGCAATCTTTCTCCACCTGGATATTGTCCAAAACGGCTATCATCTGCAATAAGCCCTTTTAAATCTTCTGTTCCTGTTTCAGCACCCAATAAAATAGGGCCATGTAAAAAAGCAATGTATTGAGGTACATTAGGAATTTGTTCAACAGTATTTTGCATAGGCAATATAATTTGAATCACGTCACCTTTTTTCCATGTTCTTTTAATGCTTATATAAGAAGATGGTTTTATAGTGTAATTCACATTTTTACCATTAACTAAAATTTTTAAAGCACCTTCTTTAACCCAATTTGGATAACGTACTAATAAGTTAAAATTTGATTGACCTTCAGTTATTGTTAGTTTTGTTTGTTCTTCATAAGGGAATTTTGTTTCCTGTTTAATTTTTACACCTTTTTCTTTCCAGTTCAATTCTGAAGCGATAAATAAGTTTATATATAAAGAACCCTTTGTGTGAGTATAAATAAATTGATTGTATTTACCGTGGTTTTCCATACCTGTACCAACACAACACCACATGGCCTCATTTGGAGCAGAATACACTCTATAATGGCGAGGTCGAGCAGATGTAAAATACACATAACCACCATGTTCTGGATGCTGCGTAGAAAGAATGTGATTGTACAATGTTCTTTCGTAATAATCTACATATTTTGCATCTGGCTGTACTCTGAATAAATCTTCAGTTAATTTGAGCATATTATATGAATTACAAGATTCAGGTCCATCATCTTCATTCACGTAATCTATACTGGCTGCTTTGCTTGGAAAATGCTCTTTTCTGCTGTTACCTCCGAATGCCAAGGTGCGGTTATTAACAACTGTTTCCCAGAAAAAGCTACCAGCTTTACTATATTTACTATCATTACTCAATTCAGCTATTCTTTCAAAACCAACAAATTTTGGTACTTGGGTATTGGCGTGCTTATTGTCTAAATTATCAATTCCTTTTGATAAAGGGTTAAGAAATGCTTTGTGCGAATAGCGTTTTGCAGCAATTAAGTATTTGTCTTCTCCTGTTATTTGGTACGCATCAGCAAAAACCTCTGGCATGCCACCATGCTCCATATTTAAAACCGATTCCATTTGTTTGTCGGTTAAAGTAGAGGTAATACTAATACCCCAATCACAAAAATTTAGAAAAATATTTTTGGCTTCTTCACTATCTCCATATAACCAAGCGTCTCTTAAGCCTGCATACATTTTATGTAAATTGTAGAAAGGTGCCCAAGCAGAATTATAAACACTGAAATCTCCTTTTTTAAAAGCAGACCATAATTTATCACTATTGGGAAAACCTCCTGCATAACCAACACCCCATTCTTTATTATTCATGGCATTTGCTTCCTGACATTCTTTAATTTCAGAAATCATATAATCCATTCGTTTTTTACATTCTTTATTGCCTGTGGCAGCGTAGTTCATAGCCATAGCCGATAAGTAATGTCCACCAACATGACCATCTAGTCCTTCCCAATTAGGGTATGAAGGTGCTTTAGGTTTTAAACCCGCTTCTTTTCTGTAAGGTGCCATAAATCTATCAACATCATACTTTAAAAGAACCTCAATATTCAGATCACGCGCATGTTTAAAAAGACCTTCTAATAACGTTACGTCTTCTAATGGAAACTCATTAGGGTACAGTTTTTCCTGTGATTGAGTTTCAGACATAATTAATGAAAGGCCTAAAAAAAGGATTGTTATTTTTTTCTGAATCTTCATTTTGTTATTTAATAATTTTAATATCTCTCTTCGGATTATTACTTTTTATTTAGAAAACATCCAATAATCAAAAAACATGATTTTTGTTGTTGCTTTTCCTTTAAAAATAAAATATACATCGTGTGTTCCTGTTACTTTTTCAATCTCAGCGCTTACTATTTCCCATCTATCATTTCCACCAGTTAATGGTACTTTTAACGTTGTTAGTAATTTTCCATTCATACCATCTAGTCTTACTTCCATTGAAACATTACTATTATGAGTTGTACCAATACGCGCTTTAAATTTTGTAGCACCTTCTTTTCTAAAATCTACATTTTTAACCATCGTAAACGCATCATTTTTCATGGCAGTAATAAATACGCTAACTGATTCATTTTTCATAGATTTTACATGTTCTGACCAAGCTATGGTTTCTGCTTCATTTTTTATAAAAGGGTTTATGGTTGATAACGCTTTTTCAACACCATTGGTCATATCCATTTGTACTATGGTACCATCTTTATTAAATTTTAATTCTTGTACACAAACAGATCTATTGAAGCCATTTCCTCCTAGTAAAGCACCATTATGATAGAAGAAATAGGTTTTTCCTTTATAATCAATAACTCCTGGATGGTTGGTAAAACTTCTACCTTGAGTAGGCATTACTTTACCTTGATAAGTCCATGGCCCTGTAGGACTATTTCCTGTAGAATAACCAATATGTTCAGGAAGTGGTCCTGCAGCAAAGAATAAATAATATAAATTATTTCGTTTGTAAAGCCAAGGGCCTTCTTCGTAAGTAGTTGGTCTACGAGGATTTGGGTTTCCTTCTCGTTTTCCAAAGGATTTAATTGTGTTTGGGAACGATTTTACCTCACCATCATAAGATATCATATCTTCATTTAGCTTCACATAATAACAAATGGGATTTCCCCACAACATATAAGCTTGCCCATCATCATCTATAAAAATAGTAGGATCAATATCTGCCATACGCCCTTGTATTAGTGGCTTACCCAAAGGATCAATAAATGGCCCATAAGGACTGTTAGCAACTGCCACACCAATACCATTTTTTCCTTGTCTGTCGGTTATTGGAACGTACATATAAAATTTCCCATCACGCTCTATACACTGAGGTGCCCATGCATTTTTTTTCGCCCAATCGAAATCTTTGTATGATAAAATCGCACCATGATCTGTCCAATTCACCATGTCTCCTGTGGTGTAAAGTCTCCAGTCGTCCATGGTAAACCATGTTGAATTATCTTCATCATGCGACGTGTATAGATAAACTTTGCCATTATAAACCATTGGTGCTGGGTCTGCAGTATAATTGGTTTGAATGATTGGGTTTTGCGCAAAACCATTGTACAATAGTGTTACACTTAAAAATGATATTATGAAAAATCTATTTTTTAAATTCATTATTCTGTGATCTTATTATTTTATTATTGAATGGTTAGCTTTTGCATTTTTAAATCTTATCTGTAATATGGAAATAATCAAAATCTACAAATCCACCTATTTGTTTAGTGGCGTAATTAAACAATCCAAATCTGTATCCCATAAAATGAGGTAATGTATAAGGTAGCTTGATTGGATCGCCTAGAGACTTCCATTTTTCACCATCAAGACTGTAGTAAAATCGCCCTGTATCTTTTTGGTTTTTAAAATCACATTCTGCTTTAAAATAAACTTGATTTTGTTTTAATGGAATACTTCCTAGTTCTTTTTCTTTTCCACTAGCAGCACTAATCATGATGATTCTTTTTACACCATTTTCTTTTTTAACAGCAATAAAACCATATTGTTTTTGAAGTAAACATAATCCTGAAATATCACCATCTTTCATTTTACTTACATCTAAGAATGTTGTGGCTTTACTTTCTGGTCCTATAGTTCGTTGAGTAAGTGTGTTTTTTGCCTGAAACAATAAGGTATCTATTCTACCTGTTTTTAATCTTAAAAATCCTTCTCTATCTCTTACCGACCACAGTGAATTATCTGGATTGTGATTCCATTGCCAAACCAATGGTAAATCCCTGTCATTCTTTTTACGTTTAAAATTGTCTGAGTTTACAATTCCTGGAATCAATCCTTTACTCTTTGGTAAATCTAGAGTTTCAGGAACTTTACCGTTTTCTCCTAAAACAGGCCAATCGTTAACCCATATTACGGGTACTAAATAAGGTATTCTTCCTACGCCACCATTGTCTTTAAATAAATATGAAAACCACTTACCTTCTGGAGTACTTATTAAACCTCCTTGTGCTACCCCTTTATCTTGCAATGCAACACGACCCTCCCAAGAGCCTGAAAGTTTATCTGCTTTGTGAATAATAACTGTTCTCATCCCTCCTCTTGGCCAAGAAATATTGAACAAATAATATTTTCCACGTATTTTAAATAATTGAGATCCTTCGGCTGGCAACATAATCCTATCACCTGCAGGTGCTGTTGCATTTTCAATTAGTACTCTTTTGGTTTCTTCTTTAATTCCTGAAAGATCTTGCTTTAACTCAGCAATACTAATTTTTCCTGCTCCCCAAACCATATAAGCTTTATCTTCTTCAAATAAAATAGAATGATCGTGATATGCAGGCTCAAAAGATATTTTTTTCCATGGACCTTTTTCTATATTTTTAGTTGAATAGATATATGTTTTACCCGTAGTAGCGGCAAAAGTACTTACATAAAAAACACCTTTATGATAACGCAGACAACTTGCCCAAGATCCTCTTCCGTAGGTACTCTTACCATTCTCCAAATTCATGGCATCTACTTCATCCAATCTATCATAGGCATAATTTACCAACGTCCAATTCACCAAATCATTGGATTTCATAATAGGTACACCTGGGCTCATATGCATGGTAGTACTACTCATATAATAAGTATTTTCTACTCTAATTATAGATGCATCTGGAACATCTGCATATATTAACGGATTATGAGCTTTATTTACTTGTGCATAGTTGTTAAACGCAAATAGGATTAAGGCTAACTGAATAAAATATTTAAACTTCATTTTTTATGATTATTTTATTTGACAGGTTTTACACCTTCTTTGGTTTGAATTATTTTTTGAATGGTACCATCTTCATTATAATACATGTAATCAATACAAATGGAACGTCTATAACTTCCTCCTGTAGGAAGTGTACCATTGTGATACATGAAATAAGATTTTCCTTTAAAATCAACTATACCAGGATGCGTTGTAAAACTGTTAGGCACATTTTCTTGAATAATACCTCTGTATTCCCAAGGTCCTTCTGGACTTGTAGCTGTACAATATTCAATCATTTCTGGTTTTGTACCTGCACTCGCATAGACTAAATAATACAAATCTTTTCTTTTGTAAACCCATGGACCTTCAATGTAATTTTTTGGTTTAAAATTGGTTATTTCACCATCTAATTCAATCATATTGTCTTTTAATTTCACCATTCTACAACTACCATTACCCCAATAGAGGTAAGCTTGTCCATCATCATCAATAAACACTGTAGGATCAATATCATCCCAACCATGTTTCAATTCAGTAGTCATTTCGTTTACAATTAAAGCTTTTCCTATGGCATCTTTAAATGGTCCCGTTGGACTATCAGAAACTGCAACACCAATGGCTGCTCCTCCATTACTGTTTTCATCATTTTTATGAAATGTGGACACATACCAATAAAACTTACCATTTCTTTCTATACATTGTGCAGCATAAGCATCACCTGTTGCCCACGAAAATGATTTAGGTGATAATGGAGAACCATGATTTGTCCAATTCACCATATCTTTTGATGAAAAGACATGCCAATTAGGCATTTTATAATTGGTATCTGCAACTGTTGCCGTATCATGACTTGTGTATAGATATACGGTTTCGTTATAAACGATTGGTGCTGGGTCTGCTGTGAAAATATCTGTTATGATAGGATTTTGAGCAAAAGAACTTCCTAGCGTGAGCATGGAAATAAACAAAAATGAAATTTTAATGTTTCTATAATTCATGATCTATATAATTATTAGTTTTTCAAAATTCTTAATTCATAAAATCGAGGAGTAGGTCTATTATTGGTTGATGTAATTTTTACTTTCACCACCTCTACATCACTCAATTTTATTCTGATGGTTTTATCTTTTGTTGAAATTATTTCAGCAGGTTTTTCATTCACAGAAATATCAACGTTATCTAATTTTAATTCATCCAATACTGAAATGTCTAAAAATTTACCTTCATGATTTTTGTTTGAAAATTGATAATACATATAACCACGAGTGCTTCTCCAAAACTTATCATCATAACCCGAGAAACTTTTTTCTCCTTTATATAAATGTCCTACCTCTGGTTGTTGTTCACCACAATTTACTTTGTCAATTGTTTTAGCTTCAAGAGCTGCTGCCTCCATTTCTTGCTGTTTAAGCATGGCTTGCTTTTCTTTATATTCACTAGTACTGTATGTTTGAAAATACATTTGGTAACGTGCATCATGTACTTCAAAAAATGGTTGAAGTTCTAAAGAATCTAAACTAAAATGAAGATCTCCAATATCTTTAGCTTTTGACAAGTAGCTGTTTTTCTCACCAACTAAAGCATAAGCTTCATCTAACGGAAAATATTTACCATGAGCAACATGTCCCATACGACTATCATCTGCAAATAAACCATCTAAATGTTGAGTTGAGGTTTTGGCAGCTAATACGATAGGTCCATCAACATAAGCAACCCAATTAGATCCATCAGGTAAATTTTCTAAATGTGTTGAGCTTTTAAATTTAACAGTTATTTTATCACCTGATTTCCATTTTCTATTGATCGTGATATAACTAGAAGGAGTTCCTTGTGTTTTTTGAAGTTTTCCATTTACTAAAACCTCAAAATTATTTGCCCATTTAGGCTGACGAATATTCACTGAAAATGTTTGTTTCTTTTTAAGTTTTAAAACTAATTC
>Ga0209197_1000935_pt1 | contig 19313 bp, 10 predicted proteins | sample COGITO_mtgs_1105_4_FD_184802 | JGI IMG/M metagenome (GOLD analysis project Ga0209197, IMG submission 184802) | Pelagic marine microbial communities from North Sea - COGITO_mtgs_110512 (SPAdes) (version 2) | ecosystem: Environmental > Aquatic > Marine > Epipelagic ... | reverse complement strand
CTCCATCAATTAGCACTAAAACTTGTCTACTTCTACCTCCTCTAATATTAATACTCCTTGGCTCTGATGCATTTGCATTCACACCTTTCACATCAATACCAGCTATTGTATTTAATATTTCAATAACCGTTTTACCTGCGTTTTGTTGTAATTGTTTTTGCGTAATTACATGAATTACTTTTCCTGTGTTTTCTTTTTTTAAGTTGAATTTAGTTGCGGTTACAACCACCTCATTTAACATTTCTACATTCTCTTTTTGCGCTACATTTTTTTGTGCAAAAAGATTTGTGCTAACAATACTACATGCCAATACACTCACAATTAATAACTGCTTGTTCATTTTTTAATAAATTTGATTTACAATAAATCAGGTAAATTTTATGTACATAAAAAGATTAGTACAGAAACTTCTATCCCGAAAGTTTTTAACACACGATTAATGGCAGGTCTCCTGACTCGCGTCTTGTAACAAACCTTCCCAACAATAAATTGCCAGTGGTAAAAGAATAGTTACAAGCTTTATAGCTTACAGTTGCGGGAACAGTTCTGGAATTTAACCAGATTCCCTTTTAATTTAATGTAAAATAACAAATACATTAAAACCAAAATTCGGGACAAATATAATTTATAAATTGAGTGTACAAAACATTTTTGTAATTTTGTTTAATAATTAAATTGTAAACATGAAATTACCGTCTTATTCATTTTTTTTATTACTTGTTGTATTCTCATTTTCTTGTAAAAAAGAAATACTAAAAGAGACTGCTGCATCCATACCAAAAAGCACAATTAAATATGCAAAAGGGTTTGATATTGTCATTGAAAATGGCTTAAAAAAGCTGATTATTAAAACAGGCTACCAAAATGCTACAACTATTTTTGAATATCTAATTCTCAATAAAACAACTAAGAAAGCTACTTTAAATAATCAAACTATTCAAGTACCTATAAAAGAAATAGTAGTTACCTCTACCACACACATACCAATGGTAGAATTATTAAATGAAGAATCTTCTATTGTTGGTTTTCCACATACAACTTATATCTCTTCAGAGAAAACAAGAGCTTTAATTGATGCAGGAAAAATTAAAGAAATTGGAAAAGAAAGCGCTTTAAATACAGAAATTTTATTGGATTTACAGCCAGAATTGGTGGTAGGTTATAGTATTACATCTACTGATAAAAGTTTAACTACAGCTCAAAAAGCTGGTATCTCTGTAATTTATAATGGAGACTGGTTAGAAGAAACCCCATTAGGAAGAGCAGAGTGGATTAAGTTCTTTGGGGTTTTGTATAATAAAGAAAAACAAGCAGATAGTATTTTTAATGCAATTGAAACCAATTATTTAAAAGCCCAAAAAATTGCTTTAAAAGCAACTCTAAAACCAACCATTTTGTCTGGGGCTGTTATGAGCAAAGATATCTGGAATTTACCTGCAGGAGAAAGCTTTGTTGCACAATTTCTGAAAGATGCAAATCTTAATTATTTGTGGAAAGATTCTAAAGGAAAAGGAAGTTTGTCTCTAAGTTTCGAAAGTATTTTTGATATAGGTAGAAATGCAGATTACTGGATTGCTCCTGGCTACTTCTCGTCAAAAGAACAATTACTACAAAGCAATCAAATCTATGCAGAATTTACTGCTTTTAAAAATGATAGAATCTATACACCTTCATCCAAAAAAGGTAAAACTGGTGGCGTAATTTATTACGAATTAGCGCCAACAAGACCAGACTTGGTTTTAAAAGATATTGTCAAAATTACACATTCTAATTTGTTGCCAAATTATGAGTTAACGTTCTTTGAGAAGATGCAGTAAAACTACCCTTGCTTTAAAAATTACACCAATTACAATAAAGAATCAGTGGAGCTCTATTGATTGTTCGAAATGCTCACACAACATAGTATCTATTTTAATAACAACTTATTAAGAATAAAACCACTCCTAATATTTTCTAAATAAAACTATTAAACAAGATATATCCACAGCAAAACAAAATATACTTACAGGCAAACAGCAAACGAAACTGGCCAAAAAAGGCATACTTATAAAGCAAAGAAGCATTTAACCAATGTGCCAAAAGACAAGAACTAGGTACTTTACGGCTTTTTGAACTATTGCAGACACAGGAAATATTTATTAAATCTAAACTAGATTATATAGAAGCAATTGCCAATTACAACAAAGCACAATATGCTTTTCAGTTAGCTACCGGAATAAATTTATAATAAAGACCGTTGCTACATTCAATAAATAATTTACTAGTCAAAAAAAAATGACCTTCTAAAAGAAGGCCATTTTATAAGTTTTTAAAGCTCAATTATTTTTTATGGAATTGTAATTTTTAAACTTCCATGTACAGCAACACTAAGACTAACCGCTTGAGCTCCTTGAGTATGAATAACAGAGCTACAAAGTGTTGGATGCGTATAGCTACTTCCGCCGCCGCCGCCCCAGCCAAAGCTCGAGCCAGATGCACCGCCATCACCGCCATCACCGCCATAGTAGCCACCACCACCTCCAGAACCACGAGGTCCGCCACCAGAACCACCATTAGCTCCGCTTCCAGCAGAACCAGCTTCAGCAGGGAAAAACTATATCACTAGTTTGCACAAGTTTTAAATATAGAATTGTTAATCTATTCAGCAGAGTTTAATGTAACTATTAGTTTTCCATGACCTGTTTGAACTCCTTTGGTATGCACTAAAAAATCAAACACAACTGTGGAGCACCTGTTTGGATGAGTGTAGCTACTTCCGCCGCCACCGCCTCCATCGTTATCAACAGCTCCACCGCCGCCATACCAGCCGCCGCCGCCGCCACCACCATGATTGCCGACACTAGCATCATCTCCATTTCCTCCAACTCCAAAAGCTCCATTTCCAGCCTTTGGTGATCCGTTGTGCCCTGAACCTCCTAAACCACCAGAAGTTTGTGAGCCCCCACGGCCTCTCTTTGCTGATCCAGACCCACTGTTATCATATCCTCCATCATTAGCAATTAATCCGCCACCATGTCCTCCATTAGATTTACAAGATACGCCAGCTCCACCAGCCCCTCCTGCAACAATAATTCTGTCTTCAAGTGACTGGCCTCCGCTTCTTATATCTGTAGCTCCACCACCAGCTTGACTGGTTCCAGATCCTTTTCCACCACCGTTCCATCCACCAGGTTGCCCAGAATTTGTACCAGCACCAGGCATACAATTATTTGACCCGTTGTAACAGTTTACACTCATTCCACCTACATATACATATAGCGTTTCACCAGGAGAGACGGATAAATCGGTTTGAACTCTACCGCCTTTTGCTTGATATCCTCCACAATAACCTGCATATATACCACTAGATACAGAAGATGAAGCACCATAAGCGTCAACACTAATACTTGTCACACCAGCTGGCACTGTAAAGGTTTGCACAGAACCAGAGTAATTAAGTGTTGTAATTTTAGGAATCACAGTTACTATTCTTGTTGCTGTTGCTGTATTTCCTGATAGATCTGTAGCAGTGTATGTAATTGTATATAGTCCAGGAATACTTGTATTTACTGTGCCACTAGTAAAAATAGGACCTTGATCTCTAGTAGCACCTGGATCCGTCCAAGAAGAACCCTCTGCTACAATATCTATGGCGCTTATTACTGTTACAACTGGTGGCGTCACATCTAAAATTTTTAACGAGACGTCTTGCCATACTATTGGTGTATAGATATTTATAAATAGTCCTACTCTAAAGCTGTAACCAAAATGATTTGTGCCGGGACGAATAGGGTTTGCTTTTAAACTGACAACACCTCCATCAGTCACACTAAATAAAGCACCATCACCGCCTGTACCAATATAATATCTAGTAATATCAACACCAAGATCACTAGCATCTGTTGTAATACTATATACTGTTTGTCCTGCGCCACTGTTTTCTTCTAAATCAATTCCTTTATCACCAGAAGTAATCTCAAGCCCATTTGTAATAATGAGTGAGACGGGTTTAGGATCACTTGTTCCTGTTGTATCTGAAGCAGTTACTGTAAAGCTGTAACTAGCTTTAGTTTCATAATCGGGATTTGCAGTTAAATGGACAACACGGCCAGTTAGAGTTAACAAGCCAGCATCAGTTCCATCGATCGCATAACTAGAAATAGTACCACCATCATTAGCATCTGCTTTAATGGTATACACCGGTTGTCCTGCGCCACTGTTTTCTACTAAATTAATTCCTGTAGTACCAGATGTGATTGTAGGATTAACCTCATCCGCATTTGTAATAGCAAATGTAACTGTTTTAGTTTCACCACTTTTCCCAGCTGCAATTTCCATTGCATCAATTCCCATATCTGCACCTCCTGCACCTTTAGCAGTTACTGTAAAGCTGTAACTAGATTTAGTTTCGTAATCTGGGTTTTCATTTAAGCTGACAACACCTGTAGAACTATTCACACTTAACAAGCCAGCATCTGTACCTGCGATTTCATAACTAGAAGTAGTACCACCATCATTAGCATCTGCTGTAATAGTATATACTGGTTGTCCTGCGCCACTGTTTTCTACTAAATTAATTCCTGTAGTACCAGAAGTGATTGTAAACCATGGTATAATGTTAAATGTTACGGTTCTAGCTGGGCTAGTATTTCCAAAATTATCTTTAGCAGTTACTAATAAGCTGTAACTAGATTTAGTATCGTAATCAGGGTTTGCAATTAAGCGGACAATCCCTGTAGAACTATCTACACTTAACAAGTTAATATCTGTGCCTGTAATGAAGTCATTGTATAAGATTGCATAACTAGAAATAGTTCCACCACTATTAGCATCAGCTGTAATAGTGTACACTATTTGATTTACGCCACTACTTTCTACTAAATTAATTCCTTTAGCACCAGAAGTGGTTGTCGGCAATTTGCTAATGTTAAATGTTACGGTTGTAGGATCACTTGTCCCAGTCGCATCTGAAGCAGTCACTGTAAAACTGAAACTCGATTGCTGCGCTGAATAAGGGTTTTCATTTAAACTAACAACATTGCCAGTTAGAGTTAAATAGCGAGCATCTGTACCTGCGATTTCATAACTAGAAATAGTACCACCATCATTAGCATCTGCTGTAATAGTATATACTGTTTGTCCTGTGCCACCAGGACAAGGCCGCACCCCACGGCAGTCTGCTAAATCAGTTCCTTTAGAACCAGAAGTGATTGTCGGTACAGTATCATCCACATTTGTAATAGAGAATGTTACCGTTTGAGCTGCGCTTGTCCCTGCTGCATTCGTAGCAGTCACAGTAAAGCTGTAACTAGATTTTGTTTCATAATCGGGATTTGCAGTTAAATAGACAACATGGCCAGTTAGAGTTAACAAGCCAGCATCTGTACCACCGATCGCATAACTAGAAATAGTACCACCATCATTAGCATCAGCCCTAATAACTTTTATTGCTCGTCCTGCACCCATGTTTTCTGGGAAAGGCCCCGATTTATTATAACTAGTGATTGTCGGAACCTCACCCAAATTGGTAATAGAGAATGTTACGGTTGTAACAGCACTTGTCCCAGCTGCATCTTTAGCAGTTACTGTAAAGCTGTAACTAGATTTAGTTTCGTAATCTGGATCTGCTGTTAAACTAACAACATTGCCAGTCAGAGTTAACAAAGCAGCATCTGTACCTACGATTGCATAACTAAAAATAGTACCACCATCATTAGCATCAGCTGTAATAGTGTATACTGTTTGTCCTGCGCCACTGTTTTCTGCTAAATTAGTTCCTGTAGAACCAGAAGTGATTGTCGGAACAACATCATCAACATTTGTAATAGAGAATGTTACGTCTGAAGCTGCGCTTGTTCCTGCTGCATCTTTAGCAGTCACTGTAAAGCTGTAATCATGTTTATCTTCAAAATCTGGGTCTGCAGTTAATTTGACAACCCCTGTAGAACTATTCACACTTAACAAGTTAACATCTGTACCTGCGATTGCATAACTAGAAATAGTACCACCATAATTAGCATCTGCTGTAATAGTATATACTGTTTGTCCCGCGCCACTATTTTCTACTAAATTAGTTCCTGTAGTACCAGAAGTGATTGTCGGAACAACATCATTCACATTGGTAATAGAGAATGTTACCGTTGTAGCTGCGCTTGTCCCCGCTTCATCTGTAGCAGTCACTGTAAAGCTGTAATCATGTTTATCTTCAAAATCTGGGTTAAGTTGCAATGATACAGCACCTGTTGATTGGTCAAGAGATAAGTAGTCAGCATCCATCCCTCCGATCGCATAACTAGAAATAGTACCACCATCATTAGCAGCTGCTGTAATAGTATATACTGTTTGTCCCGCACCACTATTCTCTACTAAATCAGTTCCTGCAGTACCAGAAGTGATTGTAGGTACAGTATCATTCATATTTGTAATAGAGAATGTAACTGTAGTTGCTGCACTTGCTCCGACATGATCTGTAGCGAACACTGTAAAGGAGTATGAATTCTTAGTTTCGTAATCTGGATCTGCTGTTAATGTAACAGCACCCGTTCGTCCATTGAATGAAAGTAATCCAGCATCAGTTCCATCCATATGTAAATTCGTATGTACACCATCATCATTGTTAATAGCTGTAATAAAATAAATCGTTTGACCAGCTCCACTATTCTCTGCTAAATCAGTACCACTAGTTCCTGACGTAATCATAGGCGCAACTTCATCCACATTTGTAATAGAGAATGTAACTTTAGTTGCAGCACTTGTTCCTGCTGCATCTGCAGCGGTAACTGTGAAAGAGTATGAATTCTTTGACTCGTAATTTGGATCTGCTGTTAATGTAACAACTCCTGCAGCAGTCACACTTAATAAACCAGTTTCAACATCTGTACCTGCGATTGCATAACTAGAAATCGTACCACCATCATTAGCATCAGCGGTAATAGTATATACTGTTTGATTTGAGCCACTATTTTCTTCTAAAGGAGTTGCTGTAGTACCAGATGTGATTGTAGGAGCAACTTCATCAACATTTGTAATATAGAATATTACGTCTGTAGGTGCACTTGTCCCTGCTGCATCTGCAGCGGTAACTGTGAAAGAGTATGAATTCTTTAACTCGTAATTTGGATCTGCTGTTAATGTAACAACCCCTGTAGAACTATTTACACTTAATAAGCCAGCATCTGTACCTGCGATTGCATAACTAGAAATAGTACCACCATCATTAGCATCAGCTGTAATAGTATATACTGTTTGACCTGCACCACTATTCTCTACTAAATCAGTTCCTGCTGCCCCTGAAGTAATTGAAGGCACAGTATCATTCACATTTATAATAGAGAATGTTACGGTTGTAGCTGAACTTGTCCCCGCTTCATCTGTAGCAGTCACTGTAAAGCTGTAACTAGATTTATTTTCATAATCTGGATCTGCTGTTAATGTAACAACGCCTGAAGAAGCATTTACACTTAATAAAGCAGCATCCGTCCCTGCGATTGCATAACTAGAAATAGTATCACCATCATCATTAGCTGTAATAGTATACACTGTTTGTCCTGCATTAGTATTTTCTTCTAAATTATTCCCTGTAGCACCCGATGTAATTGTCGGGGACCCTGCATTAAGGCCGATTGTAGACCAAGTAGGTACTCCGCTAACCAGTACTAGAACTGAACCATTAATTCCTACATCAATAGTTAACCAAGTACTACCATTCCAATAATTCATTTGGCCAATTGCTGTCCCTTCTGGCATTCCTACTTTAGTCGTGTTAGCAGCAACATCTGTATTGGCTGAAACCAAAGCATCTGTGTAGCCTACTTTTGTAGTGTTGTCTTTAATAGCAGTAGCTTGGTCAGAGGTAATTCCGGTCTTTGCTGTATTGGCTACAATAGCATCTGACTGAACTGTGGTAATAACCGTCTTTGCATTATTACTTGTAATGTCTGAGGCTTGTTGTGCAGTGATGCCTACTTTTAATGTGTTAACTGCTACAGCTGTATTGGCTGTTACTGCTGCTTCTGTGTAGCCTACTTTTGCAGTGTTGTCTGTAATAGCAGTAGCTTGGTCAGAAGTAATTCCCGTCTTTGCTGTATTGGCTGCAATAGCATCTGACTGTTCTGTAGTAATAACCGTCTTTGCATTATTACTTGTAATGTCTGAGGCTTGTTGTGCAGTGATGCCTACTTTTAATGTGTTAACTGCTACAGCTGTAATGGCTGTTGCTGCTGCTTCTGTGTAGCCTAATTTTGCCGTGTTGTCTGTAATAGCAGTAGCTTGGTTAGAAGTAATTCCGGTCTTTGCAGTATTACTTGTAATGTCTGAGGCTTGTTGTGCAGTAATACCTACTTTTAATGTGTTAGCTGCTACAGCTGTATTGTTTGAAACTGCTGCTTCTGTGTAGCCTTCTTTTGCAGTATTCGCTTCAATAGCATCCGTTTGATCGGACGAAATTGTACTAGTGTCTCCTGCTAATGCAGTTTTAGCTGTTGTTCCTAAAACCATAGAAACCTTTCCAGTGTTTTCTATAATAGCATCTGATTGTTCTACAGTAATACCATCACCAGATGTTTTTGAATACATTGCAAATGGCACACTCATTAACTGACTTGTGCCTGTAATAGTATAGCTAGTGCCACCTGTTGGGTCTGTTTCTGTTTTTATAAAGTAAGGACCAGCATTCCAATCTATAGCACTAAAATCATCTGAAGTAACTCCCATACCTATCTCTAAACTTAGCAAGCCGTTTGTATTGGTACTAACTGTCTGTGTTTCTGTATATATAGCAGTTCCTGTTGTTGTTGTTTGTAGAATACTAATTTGCATCCCTACAGACTGGTTGGTTACAAGTGTATTGGTAGCGTCTCTAATAACTGCCTGATAACTCATCTTCTCTGGTGATTGGGCAAAGAAGCTAAATGTGATTAATAAAAATAAAAATAGAGTAATATTTTTCATTGCTATTGTTTTTTAATAATTTTAAAGGTCTTTAGTGGTTGATTTTTTTTGGTAAGTTTTAATAGATACATCCCTGTAGAATAATTTTTCATAGTAATTTCTGTACTAGAAGTTGTGATTTTATTGCTAACAATAGTTTTACCATTAACGTCAAAAAGGGTGTATTGTAAGTTTTCTAAAGCAGTGTCTGTTATCTTTAACACAACATAATCTGTAGTTGGGTTTGGATAGGTAACCGCTTTTAATTGCACTGTTAAAAGATTTGGATTGCTTAAGGTTTGAATTTCAAATGCTTGCTGTACTCCTTGTGAAACAAAACCTGCACTTGAGGTGTTGCTTGTATAAAATACTTGACCAATAGTAAAACTAGAGGAACCTCCTAGCCCTAAAGCGTTGCCCCCCGAAGTAGACATGGTTTCTTGTGAAAAAATAACTTGTGTGACAAAAAAAAATAATGTTAGAAGAGTAGTTTTAACCATTTGAAATTTAATTTGCTAAAACAAAGCTAGTATTTTTAATAATTAGTATATCTTAGCAACTAATAGGTTTAAACAAAATGATAAGTTATTTATAAAAAGTAGTATAAGATTTATGAAACTTTTTATAAACGAAGAATAAAATAATTAAGATAAATTTAGATTTTATGAAGTGCTATTATAAATAAATAAATAAACTCTTAAAAACATTAATAAAATACTTACATAATAATTATTAGTATTTTAACTAGAATATTTTTTATGTTGTTACTATGATCCCTACAAAACAATTAAAATAAAATTAATAATATTGGATACCTCAATTAATTTTTCTCTTTTTTTTATGGCAATTCTTGGTGTTATTATAGCACTTAGATTTTTACTATCCTATAAATCCAATCCATATTCAAACTGGTATATTATAATTATTTTTAGTTTAGCTTCTTTACGTGTTTTACATAAAGGTGTTTTTGAAATATATAATCCCACTTTATATCAAAATAGTATAGAGTGGCTTAACCCCTTTTTTATGGTTATAATACCAAGCTTTTACTTATATTTTAAAACAATCTTAAATAATAAACAATACCAGTATCAAGAACTTTTTCATTTTACATATCCATTACTCATTATTTTACTTTTTTTTCTTAATAAAAACTATCTATTGTTTTCAGAGGACTTTCTAGATTTTATGAAATTTGAGCGTACGCTCTTATTCATTCTAATTTATTTAATTCTATCCTATGATTTACTAAATAATGAGATATGGAAAAAGAAAGAATTACAAATAGGATTAGGTAAACGTTATAAATTATTAAAAAATTGGACCCAGTTTTTTTTCACGATCTTTTTACTTTTAATGATTAACCTAATATTTTCTCTGTACATAGAAAATAACACAAATGAAAAATTAACAGGTTATTTTATTATACCTGTGAATCTTGTAATTTGGATTATCATTTTTATTAAAATACTAAAACATCCTGAGATAATGTACGGTTTTGATAGGCTAGAAAAAAGAATAGCTAACTATAGTTACAGTGAAACCATAGACCCTATAATTTGGAAACTTTCTGTAGATACAATAAAAAATAGTCAAGAACAAAAGCTATCCAAGGTTATAAAAATAAAAATAAAAGAATATATCGAAGAAATTGAAGTGTTTGTGGAACATAGTAAACCATTTAGAGATGTTACATTTAAAATGAACGATTTAGGAAATGCTCTAAACATTCCAAGGAGTCACTTAGCATATCTCTTTAAGCACCATTGCAAAATTCCTTTTGTTTCATATTGTAAGTATTGTAAAATAAAAGATGCACAAACGCTAATAAAAGAAAAATATTTAAGAACAAATACCTTGGAGACTCTTTCTAAGAAAGTTGGATTTATTTCATATAATACCTTTTTTATTTCCTTTAAAAAACAATGCGGAATTTCACCTAATAAAAGTATGTAACCTATACAAGTTATTTATAAAATGGTGAATTAAAAAACTGGTTTTAATAATTTACAGTAGCTAATTAAAACGATATATCTACTTCGTTGCAAAATCAAAAGCAGCAGTTGCGTGGATTCTAGCAGTATCAAAGATTGGCAACGAAACATCATTTTGATTTATTAATAGTGGAATTTCTGTACATCCTAAAATAATACCTTTTGCCCCCTTTAAAATTAAACTATCTATAATTTTTAAGTATTTTTCTTTTGAAGATTTTTTAAATTCACCTTGCGCTAGTTCATCATAAATTATACGATGAATTTCATCTCTTTCTTCAACATCTGGAATTATAGTTTCTATTGTATGCTTACTTAAAATATCTCTGAAAAAATCTTTTTCCATTGTATATTTTGTTCCCAATAATGCTACTTTTTGTATTCCTTTCTTTTGAATTTCTTTTGCTGTAGAATCTGCAATATGAATAACAGGAATGCGAACCACTTTTCTAACTGCATCAATACATAAATGCATCGTATTTGCAAAAATAAGAATACAACTGGCGCCTGCATTCTCTAAATTAGTACCAGCTTCTGCCATTTTTTTATTTAACAAATCCCACCTACCTTTCTCAACTAATTGAGAAATTTGTCCGAAATCAAATGAAGTAATAATTAACTCTGCAGAATGTGTTTTACCCAACTGATTCGCATTTAACCGATTTAAAATCTGATAGTACAATACAGTAGATTCTGGCGTTATTCCTCCAATTAATCCTATCTTTTTCATTTAGATAATTTTAGTTTTTCTAAAGCATTTTCTCGCAAATACAAAAACAAAGGAAAGGTAAATGCTACGGCAACTAAAAAGGTAAACGGAATTAGCAACCACCAATATCTAATTTTTAAACGCATAGATTCTGGAATCATAAATACAAAGAATGTAAGAACAACCACTGTTAAGTCTGCGCCAAAAGATTTACCTGCAAAATTAGCTTGTGCGTCATTAAAAAAATTAGTAAAAGTGGGGTCATTTGCATTTTGAAACCATTGAATATTATAATACCATGTATAACAAATACCTAGAATAGAGAGCACCAAAAACAAATGTTTACGTTTCATAATATAATGGTTTTAAAATAATTTTATCTGATTCTCGTCATCACGCCTTTGCTCCTCTGCCTTCTTTTTCTCTATAGATTTTTGCAAAGCTATTTTAGCTTTTTCCTCTGCAGAAAGCTCCTCTAAAACAGGTTTTTTAGTTACTGTTTCTGGCATTTCAATTGGAAGTTTATTCTCTTGTACAATTTCTTCTGAAACCACTTCTATTTCTTCTACTTTCTCTTCTTCTGGTTCCTCAAAAGGTAAGGATTCCAATAAATTAACTTGTTTTATTTTTTCTATAGATAACTGATTTCCTTGAGCTTTGATGCCTTTAACTGCTATAAAATCTTCAAAATTTACAGTTTCATTTCCGATATTTCTTTTAGAGTACAAAACCTCTGCGATTGGCCTGTAATCTGTAGCAATAATTTCTAAACGCGATTTTGGATTTTCAGATATAAAAACCTCCTCTTTCTCTGGAGTTTCAATTAAAAAACGTTTTACATAATAACGTTCTTTATCTGCATCTAAATAAATAGCAGAAATTGGTTTGTTTGGTTTCCATTTTTCCAGCACAATCATATCATCTTCAAAATGCATTGCCAGATCTGGTTTTACTGCTTTAGCTTTTCCACTTTGCGTGATAATTAACAACTTGTCTTCTGCTCTAAATTCGCCTAACAACTCTCCTCTTTCATCAACATTTAAACGTTGCACCGCATCATCAAACCAAATCTTACGTGGTTTTAAAGTAGAAACACCTTCAGACTTAAAATCTACACTCTTTATGGTATACTTTGTAATTGTATTTCCTTTTACAGCTCTTCCTTTTACAGCTAAATCTGCAAAATCAATATCCCATTTCATTTTTTTAACACTTCCTGCAGCGCGCAAATTAATGGTTACCACCTCTGCTTCTCCGTTAAGGTTTGCAGAAAAATAATGTACAATAGATCCTTTAGTTCCGTTTGATAAATCGTACTCTTTGTCTCGTGTTACAGAAGTTACGTTAAAACGCTTCATGTAAGAAGGTCCTTTTGCACCATCTCTATACATAAAATTGTAAACCGTTCTTTTATCTTTCTTTTTAAAGACAGCCACATGAATAATATCTTTTCCAACAAAAGTCTTTGCATCTACCTTCGTGACACTCATCTTTCCGTCTTTTCTAAAAACAATAATGTCATCAATATCTGAGCAGTCTGCAACAAACTCGTCTCTTTTTAGAGAAGTACCTACAAAACCTTCTTCTCTGTTTACATAGAGTTTTGCATTTTTCATTGCTACTTTAGAGGCAACAATGTCATCAAAAATTCTAATCTCTGTTTTACGCTCTTTTCCTTTACCATAAGCACTTTTTAAACGCATAAAGTAATCTATAGCATATTGAATTAAATTATTTAAATATTCTTTTACAACGGCTATTTTGTCTTCTAAACCCTCTATAAACTGCTTTGCTTTGTCAATATCAAATTTTGATATTTTCTTAATTCTAATTTCTGTTAAACGTGCAATATCTTCTTCTGTAATAGCGCGCTTTAAATGTTTTATATGTGGTTGTAATCCCAAGTCAATGGCTTTTATTACACCTTCCCAAGTTTCTTCCTCTTCGATATCTCGATAGATTCTATTTTCTATAAAAATTCTTTCTAGAGAAGAAAAATGCCATTGTTCCTCTAATTCATTTAATTGAATTTCTAGTTCTTTCTTAAGTAAGTTTACCGTTAAATCTGTAGAATGTTTTAACATTTCTGAAACTCCTACAAAAACAGGTTTATTATCTTCTATAGTGCAAGACAACGGTGAAATTGAATTCTCGCAATTTGTAAATGCATATAAAGCGTCAATAGTAGTATCTGGCGATACGTTTGGTGGCAAGTGTACCAAAATCTCTACATCTGCTGCTGTGTTGTCTTCAATCTTTTTTATCTTAATCTTTCCCTTTTCATTGGCCTTAATAATACTTTCAATTAACGAAGTTGTTGTAGTTGAAAACGGAATTTCATTAATCACTAATGTTTTCTTATCAAGCTGCGCTATTTTAGCTCTAACTCTAACTTTACCTCCTCTTTTTCCGTCGTTGTAATTTGTGAAATCTGCAATTCCTCCGGTAATAAAATCTGGTAAAATTTTAAAACTCTTCCCTTTTAAATATTTAATAGATGCATCTATAAGCTCAATAAAGTTATGTGGTAAAATTTTAGTTGACAACCCAACTGCAATACCTTCTGCACCTTGTGCTAATAATAATGGAAACTTTACAGGTAAATCAATCGGTTCTTTTCTTCTACCATCATAAGACATTTTCCAGTCGGTTGTCTTCGGGTTAAAAACAACATCTAAAGCAAACTTAGATAATCGAGCCTCTATATAACGAGAAGCCGCTGCACGATCTCCTGTTAAGATATTTCCCCAATTTCCTTGCATGTCTATTAGCAACTCTTTCTGACCAATTTGCACCATTGCATCTGCAATAGATGCATCTCCGTGCGGGTGGTACTGCATCGTATGACCAACAATATTGGCTACTTTATTGTAACGCCCATCATCTAAGTCTTTCATAGAATGCATAATTCTACGCTGCACAGGTTTCAAACCGTCTTCTAGTGATGGCACTGCTCTTTCTAAAATTACATACGAAGCATAGTCTAAGAACCACTCTTTATACATTCCTGTAATCTTAGTGATGGTCTCAACAGCCTCTGATTCACTATTTAAAGCGCCAGACTGACTTTCTAAATTTGATAATTCTTCTTCGTGTTCGTTTTCGTTTATTTCTTCGCTCATAGCCTAAACTTCCTCTTCTATAGTGTCTAACTCTACCTTTAAATTCTCAATAATAAACTTCTGTCTATCTGGAGTGTTTTTTCCCATATAAAACTCTAGCATTTGCTCAATAGACATTTCTTTGTCTAACATTACAGGGTCTAACCGAATATCATCTCCGATAAAATGGACAAACTCATTTGGCGAAATCTCACCTAAACCTTTAAATCTTGTTATTTCTGGTTTCCCTTTTAACTTCCCTATAGCTTCTCGTTTTTCTTCTTGCGAATAACAATAAAAAGTCTGTTTCTTATTTCGCACTCTAAACAAAGGCGTTTCTAAAATATATAAATGTCCTTCTTTGATTAGTTCAGGAAAGAACTGAAGGAAAAATGTAATTAATAACAGTCTAATATGCATCCCATCAACATCGGCATCTGTTGCAATTACAATATTGTTATATCGCAAATCCTCTAGGCCATCTTCTATATTTAAGGCCGCTTGCAATAAGTTAAACTCTTCATTTTCATACACAATTTTCTTACTTAAACCGTACGAATTTAAAGGCTTCCCTTTTAAACTAAAAACAGCTTGTGTATTTACATTTCGAGATTTTGTTATCGAACCAGAAGCAGAATCTCCCTCCGTTATAAATAATGTAGTTTCTAAGTAATTTTGCTTTTTAATATCTCCTAAATGAATTCTACAATCTCTTAATTTCTTATTATGTAAACTCGATTTTTTTGCTCTATCTTTTGCTAACTTCCGTATTCCAGATAATTCTTTTCTTTCCTTTTCTGCTTGTACAATTTTCTTTTGAAGCCTGTCTGCAACGTCAGTATTCTTGTGCAGGTAATTATCTAAATTAGTTTTAAGAAAGTCATTGATATAAGTTCTAACTGTTGGCAACTTTCCTCCCATATCTGTAGAACCTAACTTTGTTTTGGTCTGACTCTCAAAAATTGGTTCCATCACTTTAATTGCAATAGCAGAAATAATCGATTTACGAATATCTGAAGCTTCAAAATTCTTACCGTAAAACTCTCTAATCGTTTTCACTAATGCTTCTCTAAATGCAGCTTGGTGGGTTCCTCCTTGCGTAGTATGTTGCCCGTTTACAAAAGAGTGATATTCTTCTGAATATTGTGTTTTACTATGTGTAATTGCAACCTCTATATCCTCTCCTTTCAAATGAATTATAGGATACAACATATCGTCTAAATTGTTATTATCTTCCAATAAATCTCTCAATCCGTTCTCTGAAAAGAATTTTTCTCCATTAAAAATAATAGTTAAACCTGGATTTAGATACACATAATTCTTTAACATTTTTGCTACATACTCATTTCTGAATTTGTATTTCTTAAAGATTTCTTCATCCGGAATAAAAGAAACTTTGGTTCCCTTTCTGCGAGAACTCTCTTCTAAAAAATCTTGATTTTCTAAATTTCCCTGACTAAATTCTGCAGAAGCAGATTTACCATCACGAGAAGATTCAACCCTAAAAAATGAAGAAAGTGCGTTTACTGCTTTTGTACCAACACCATTTAAACCTACAGACTTTTTAAATGCTTTTGAATCATATTTTCCACCAGTATTCATTTTAGATACAACGTCTACTACCTTTCCTAATGGAATTCCTCTACCATAATCGCGCACCGTAACTTTGGTTCCCTGTATAGAAATTTCAATATTCTTTCCAGCGCCCATAACATATTCATCAATAGAATTGTCTAAGACTTCCTTTACTAAAATATAGATTCCATCATCTGCAGAAGAACCGTCACCCAGTTTACCAATGTACATTCCTGGTCGCATTCTTATATGCTCCTTCCAATCTAAAGATCTAATATTATCTTCTGTGTATTTTGTTTCTTTACTCATAAATTGGTAACTACTGTTAATTTTGAAGTACTTGTAAAAATAAGATTTAACATATAAGAATAAAATGAGTTTTACAATTAGTTATCAACATGATTTCAACGGTAGTTTAAAACAGAATTAATTGCCTATTTGTAAATTATATTTAGTACCAATTCTTTAGTAATCAGCGTCTAATTTTTAAAGATAATAAAAAACATTTATTAGAAAATGTAGAGATAATTTTAATGTAATAATCACAAAATAAAACAATATGTTATATTTTTAAACAAATCAGAGTTTATTCAACAATTTAAGTACTTTTGAAGAAAATAAATTAAAATTATCGTGGAAAGAACACAACTTTTAGAATTAGCCCAAAAATATGGAAGCCCTATATATGTATATGATACGGATAAAATCGAATCGCAATACAACAGATTAACAGATGCTTTTAGCACTGTAAAAAGTTTAAAATTAAACTATGCTGTTAAGGCACTTTCTAACATTAATATTTTAAAGTTTTTTAAAAATATTGGGGCCGGTTTAGATACTGTTTCTATACAAGAAGTTCAGTTGGGTTTAACGACCGGAATTGATCCAAAGAAAATAATTTTCACACCAAACGGCGTTTCTTTAAAAGAGATAGAAGAAGTTGCAAAATTAGGGGTTCAAATAAACATTGATAATCTTTCTATTTTAGAGTTATTCGGACAAAAACATCCAGAAATTCCTGTTTGCGTGCGTATCAATCCGCACATTATGGCAGGTGGAAATTCTAAGATATCTGTAGGTCATATCGATTCTAAATTCGGAATATCCATTCACCAAGTTCCTCATATAAAACGTGTTGTAGAAAATACGGGGATGAATATCAACGGTATTCACATGCACACTGGGTCTGATATTTTAGATATTGATACTTTTTTACGTGCTACAGAAATCTTGTTTGATGTTGCAAAACAATTTGATGATATTGATTTTATCGACTTCGGAAGTGGATTTAAAGTACCTTATAAAGAAGGAGATATTTCTACAGATATTGAACAATTAGGCGTTCAATTATCAGAAAGATTCAATGAGTTTTGTGTAGAATACGGAAAAGACATTACCTTAATGTTCGAGCCAGGAAAATTTTTAGTTTCTGATGCAGGAGTATTCCTTGCAAAAGTAAATGTTGTAAAACAAACTACCTCTACTGTCTTTGCGCATGTAGATTCTGGTTTTAATCATTTGGTAAGACCTATGATGTACGATTCTTATCATCATATTACAAATATTTCGAATCCTGAAGGAAGAGATCGTTATTACTCTGTTGTTGGGTATATCTGTGAAACTGACACATTTGGTTCTAACAGAAGAATTGCAGAAATTTCTGAGGAAGATGTATTGTGTTTTCACAATGCAGGTGCGTATTGTTTCTCTATGGCATCTAACTATAATTCGCGTTATTTACCAGCAGAAGTAATGGTACACCAAGGAAAAGATTACTTAATTAGAAAAAGACAAACCATTCAAGATATTTTACACAATCAAGAAATTGTTACGTTTCCTGAAGTGGAAAAAAATAAAAAAGAAGCAGTTCCTGCTTAAAAATAAAAAACTAAATTTAGCCACGAATTCACAAATACTACTTTTGTGAGCTCGTGGCTTTTTTAATTTAAAATTTTTACAATGAAGATTCAACTTTCTACTTTTGAGGACATACCTGCAATTATAGCCATTATTAACGATGCCAAAGAATATTTAGCATCTCAAAAAATTGACCAATGGCAAAACGGATATCCAAATGCTGAACAAGTAGTGAATGATATTAAAAATAATGAAAGTTATGTGGTTGTAAATGATGAAAACGAAATAATAGCAACTGCAATGTTTACCACAAACCCAGAACCAACTTATAAAATTATTGATGGAAATTGGAATATCGATGAAAATGAAAAATACGGAGTAGTGCATCGAATGGCTATCAAAAAGGAATTTAGAAAATTTGGCTTGGCCACTTTTATGTTTCATGAATTCCAAATGCAGTTATTAGAAAAAAAGATAAAAAGTTTAAAAATTGATACCCATGAAAAAAATTTAGGCATGCAAGCTTTAATAAAAAAACTAGGGTACACCTATTGCGGAATAATTTACACAAATTATCATGCAAAAAGATTAGCTTTTGAGAAAGTAATTTCTTAATAATTCAAGATAACAAATATATTGGCCCCTTCACAAAGTCAGTTTTGTAAGGTTTCTTATTTTTAATAAATTAATATCAGACAATGCAAATTCTTCCATACATCATTCAGCAAACACAGCTACCTTCTAAATCTATAGAAAATACCATTATGCTCTTAAATGAAGATGCTACCATTCCTTTTATATCTAGATATCGGAAAGAAATGACTGGTAATTTAGATGAAGTTCAAATTGGTGAAATTGTAAAGTTTAAAGCCCTTTTTGATGCTTTAGAAAAACGGAAAAAAGCCATTTTAAAAGTATTAGAAGAACTGCAAGTTTTAACCTCAGAATTAGAACAAAAAATACTTCGAACAAGAGATTTAATTTCTTTGGAAGATCTATATCTTCCATTTAAGAAAAAGCGAAAGACAAAAGCAGAAACTGCACGTTTACAAGGTCTAGAGCCCTTGGCAAAAATGATTATGAGTCAGCATGTAAACGACTTAAAACATACTGCCTCAAAATACACTTCTAATAAAGTTAACACTATAGAGGATGCTTTAGAGGGCGCTC
>Ga0209197_1000885_pt1 | contig 19978 bp, 20 predicted proteins | sample COGITO_mtgs_1105_4_FD_184802 | JGI IMG/M metagenome (GOLD analysis project Ga0209197, IMG submission 184802) | Pelagic marine microbial communities from North Sea - COGITO_mtgs_110512 (SPAdes) (version 2) | ecosystem: Environmental > Aquatic > Marine > Epipelagic ... | reverse complement strand
GCGCCAATTATTGAGCGCATAGATTCAGGCTGCGCCAGCAATCCGATGCGAGTTCTCATTCGTTTGACAGAACCTATTAGCACTGCGGAAAGCTACCTTTTTGTTAAAATCACCAGCTCTCGCTGGTGATTTATGTAATGATATTTGGAAAAAACTCTCACGTATCTTTTTGAAGTTCTTTAAGGCAAGCTTCAGCTAATTCCCAAGACGGCTTATCAGTGCCTATTGGGGTCGCCCATCCTGACTTTTCAATAATACCACGCTTTTGCCACGTGCCAGCTTTATCCAATGTGGCCCTGATTCTAGGGGCTTCTGGATCAGCGGCGGAGCGAGCAATGCAATGTGGTGTCAGTGCAGCTGCAACTGCTGTATTTGAAGCGTCTTTGATCATTTTAGAGGCTGTTCCACCTGTAACCCAGCCTCCCCAGTTAAAGCCTGCAATTGCTAAGGTTACAGCCCCTACCGCTGCACCTTGAAGTGCAGGCGCCGTCCATTTAGGAAGTTCCAAAAAATTATTCCAATCTAAAAAAATACACACATTATCGTATGCTATGGATGACGAATAACACAAATGTTCCAAATAAAAAATTGTTAAGATTTCTTTCTCTGTAAGCTATGATGCTTAGCTTAACCATCCCATGCTACGTTGCATCGTTTATTATTAAATATATATAACAGTATTTTATAGGTGTCCGCCATCATTACTTCCAACCGCGATGGAACCCTCCAGAAAGCTGAAGTAGGTATTGGCAGATTAACCCTGGTTGAAGTGGGCAGGGTGGGTTTTAGCGTCTCTTGCTGACAAAACACTCCTGATTACAAAATGCTCCATGTTTGGATACATGAAAGCTGGCTCGGGGTTGCTAGACCATCTTGCCCAGGCCCGTGGACCGCATCGCCCTATCCTCAGGCCCCGCGCCCAGCCCACCTTAGCGTTGGTATTAGCCTTGTAATTTCATTCTGGCGCAATTTTGTTGCACAGCTTGTCGCTGCATAGGCATTAACTCGAGGATAAGCCTTGCCGCTGCTCCAGTAGAATGGCCTCAATTTTGAAGCGTTTTTTCACTTATCATCGCAGCATGGACCAGGCATAAAATAAAGTTATCATTAGTGTGTACACGGCAAGAACTACAACATTAATTGGGTTTCCAGAAAGTTTTGGCGTCTTGATTTGCGAGACGTTCAAAGCTGCTAGGCATAGTCCGCTTAAGGCAAGGATAATAGCGAATGTGGAATGTTCAAAATAATCTGCAAACATTACAATAAAAACGAGGCTGATGCTGTTATTGTCAATCGCAAGTCCTGTGTATTTTGCATCATCTGACAAACCGAATGTGCTGAAATAGCTCAAACGGATCACACCGGAAACTAAGGTGATAAACACAACAGGCAAAAACCATGGGCTGAAATCTCCAAAACTTAGGATTAAAATAGCGGGTGTAATGCCGTAACTTACGATATCTATTAATAGATCAAGCGTGCCACCGAAGGCACGGTCATCGCCTGTGCGTCCCTTCATACGGCGGGCAATCAATCCATCCGCCCAATCAAACCCAACAGCCCAAATCATGCCAATCATCGCAGCAGGATAGAACCCGATGATCAAAAAATATATTGCCAACAAGGAACACCCCAATCCCGCGAGTGAGCAAATGTTTGGTAGATCTTTGGTGTGTGACAGTATCGAAGGTTTTGGCGCGGCGCCGTTTTTGATTGTCATGTGACATCCTTTGGGTTAAGAGAACTGACCGCTCGTCAAAAATCGACAGGCAATCTATATTTCCATTCGTAGTGCATTTGAAACGTTTGGTTTCAAAACTTTAAGCTACTCCGTACGCCCGAGCGTGTGGAGACATATCAACGCAATTGTTTCTGAATAATTTTCTAACTGTACGCACGAGAAGACTCTGTTCTGGATCGCTATCATCGAAGCCAGGTGGGTAAAAGGATAAACCGAAAATGATTGTCTATACCGTTGGTACTTTCGACCTGCTTCACGTCGGCCATTTGGCCTTGTTGAACCACTGTAAATCTTTAGGCGATATTTTGGCAGTTGGCGTAGCCTCTGATGATGTCGTGAACCAGTACAAGCCAAACATACCGATTATTCCATTAGAGCAGAGGGTTGAGATGTTAGAAGCGCTTAGCTGTGTTGATATTGTACGCCCGTATCACACATTAGAATATGTGTCTGGATGCAAAGCAGTGGGGGCAGATATTTTTGTGATAGGTGAAGATTGGGGGTGTAATTCCCACAATCTGGATGTTTCCGGCTACCTGAAAGAGGTGGGGAAAGAAATAGTACAGGTGCGCTATAACCCACGTACGTCATCCACGAAAATCAAAGAGATGGTGCTGGAGCAACGCAATGTCTGCGCTGAACCATATTAAGGGTCGCTTGAAGTTGCCCCCTTATTAAAATGGTTCTTGCCAACAAACACACAGGAGTGTGAAATTAAACTTCTCTATTCCAAGCCAGAGGCATTTAGTGCGGGTGAATGTGGTAGGATCATTGCGGCTATAACTGCAGTACCTTTCAAAAATGCTATGCTTGTGCAGCAAAAAAGAAACCCTGCACTACGGACTGCAAGTTTGGTATGGCTTGATGAGGTCGATGGACTTGGCTGGGTCATGGATCGGTTGATTGAAATCATCCGTATTTCCAATATTGATCAATTTGATTTTGATCTTCGCGAATTCGCTGAAAGCCCGCAGGTAGCAAGATATGACGCGTCTGATAATGGTCACTTTGCGTGGCATTCTGACGTTGGCGAAGGCATTTTGGCGCGCAAGCGTAAGCTTACACTCGTCCTACAGCTCAGCGAGCCAGATTCTTATGAGGGAGGTGACCTCGAGATTATGCCAAGCGCCCAAATACTATCTGCCAACCGCGGCCAAGGCTGTGTAAGTGTCTTTCCTAGTTTTACATTGCATCAAGTGGCACCAGTACAAAGTGGGGTCCGCTATTCGCTCACACTATGGGCGCATGGACCGGTATTTAGATAACCAAAAAAATTATCGAACGTTGGTAAACACTCCGCTTGCAACTGCCAGATTAAACTCGGTTGAAGCAGGCGGACGGGTTTATCCCGTGCGTGAATGCCCCCGCATTCCGCTACTTCAAAACAAGCCCAGAGATCATCCGTCTGGCTGTGATGCTTTTTACCTGCTGAGACGGCCTGGTTTGTTTCAGGCGCTACACAGGCTGGGTGTTGGGTTAGGTTGGCTGTATGTGGCTGCAGGAACGCCACATCTACACACGCATCAATTTCAAGCGGAACCGTGCCGCCGCTCTTACTGCGTGGCGCCAACTATTGAGCGCATAAATTTAGGCTGCGCTAGCAATCTGATGTGAGTTCTCATTCGTCTGACAGCATCCGTCAGAGAGCTAGATGCAATAACTGCGCGTGAAGGGTAACAACACTTATTAAATAGTTTATCGTTTGGTCGTCTTGAGACTACAAAAGCAATCCTCGAAACAGATTTTTGGCATAGGCTGAATTTTTTACCCTAAATGTGTTGGCCGCCGTTTATATGAACTTCAGTTCCTGTGATATAGCTGGAGGCATCTGAACACAAAAAATGAATAGCGTCAGCAATTTCATACGGCTGGCCTAAGCGGCGCAAGGCAAGATTTTGAACTATTTCATCTGTTCCCTCACTTAGGATATTAGTCTCGATCTCTCCTGGGACTATGGCATTTACCCGTACTCCCATTGGCCCATAATCATGAGCCATTTCGCGCGTAAGTGCTGCTAGTGCTGCTTTGGATGTTGCATAGGCAGCTCCCGCGAACGGATGCACCCGGCTGCTAGCAATTGAAGTTACATTGACGATCGCTGCTTTAGTTGCAGCTAATTCGTGCTTCAAGGCTCTGGCTAAGATCACTGGTGCAAAAAAATTAACATGAAATACCTGTCCCCAAACATGCAAGTCCGTATTGAGGGTATTCATCCGCCCCGCATCAGCTAATTTTGGTGATATACCTGCATTATTGATCAAAGCGTGCAATTTACCATTCAGCTTGGATTTGATTTCTTCCGCCGCAGCTATGGTTTGTTTCGGATCGCTGAGATCAACTTGAATGTGGTTTTCCTTCCCTCCGGGGAAAGGGCATCGTTCATCGAATGCCTGTCTTGAGCATGTCAGTACGCGCCACCCATCGGCATTAAATCGTTTAACCGTTGCATGCCCTATTCCACGACTGGCGCCAGTTAATAAAGCAGTTTTTTGCTCTTTATTTATGGTCAAATTGGTCTCCCCAAACATTAAAAATATCTGAATTTCCGAAGTAGAATAGTAGCTCTAACCTTGTTGCATAAAGTGTTAAAGCTATTTCGTAGGGTCCTGCCAAAGCAGATTTTTTGGAAACCTGTATTCGCACGTTGTAACGGCTTGGGGTGACAAAATATACATCAATCTCTTAATTAAAACGATACTAGTTCATCATGCGTCCTGGCGCATACATGGACGTATGATGTCTGGGTGACAAAATATACATCAATCTCTTAATTAAAACGATACTAGTTCATCATGCGTCCTGGCGCATACATGGACGTATGATGTCTGGGTTGGACGCTAAGGGTACAATCAGGAGAAACTAACTTGAGAAGGGCAGGGCGGCTTCACATCCTCTCCGTATGACAAAATGCTCTCCATTCAGGTGCTTTAAAACAAGCCCAGAGATCATTCACCTGGCTGTGATTTTGTCCCCCCTTTAGTTGACCATACCCGCTATTTTTGTAACGCGCCCGCACGCCTGCGCGGCGCTGCAAACATGTTTGTTTTGGCACGCGGTTACGCAGCTGTTTGCTGGCTGGTGCCACTTAGATCCGTTTAATGCGCTAAACATATTAGGTGTGGGGTTAGGTTGATTGTACAGCGCTAAATGAACGCCAATTCTACTCACGAGACAATTTCAAGCTCAATCGAACCGCCGCACTTACTGAGTGGCGCCAACTATTGAGCGCATAGATTCAGGCTGCGCCAGCAATCTGATGCGAGTTCTCACATTCTGACAGCACCATCGGCACACATCAAGACGCCTACAGTGTTGCGCCAGTTGTACGCATTAAGGCGCTTGAGCTGGTTGAAGAGAGCAAGCTGTCAGAAAGAGGACTTCTTGCTATTTTGGGCGTTTAAGCAGTTTCTATTGCTTGAAGCGGCTCCGCAAATGAACCTTTTGGCTTCTCTATATGCTCTAATACACAGCTTCGGCATCCCAAGTGACTGGTGTTGTTGTTGGCCCACGGAATGCCCAACCACCAATTACTGTTGATCCGTCCAGGCGTAAATTTGGAAGAGTGTCGAACAATCGCGGCAATACAACTTCTGAGATCAAACATCGCGACGCCCATGCGCCTGCGCAAAAATGCGGACCAGCCCCAAAAGCTATTGATGCGGAGGCATCTTGTGTCACATCGAAAAAATCTGGACGGTCAAAGTTTGCTTCATCGCGGTTTCCAGAACCGAACATCAAGAAAATACGATCGCTTGTTTTCAATGTCACACCATGCAATTCATAGTCCCTTGCCATCTGCCGTGGACTCATCCCGATCGGAGATTGCCAGCGCGTATATTCCTCAAATGCCTGCATCCATGTCGCTTCGCCAGAGAGCACTAGAGCTAACTGATCTGGATGTGTGAGCAATGCCCAGACTATCCCCGCAATCACATCGCGCGGTTCATTTTGGCCACCGGAGATAGCAAGTTTAATGTTAGCCTTGATCTGTTCCATCGACATTCCAGCCGCAAGCTGCACTGATAAGAGTGATGTATCAGGGCAATTGCGTAAAACCTCAGCCATCTCGTCAATATGTCGGTCTATAGAAGCGGTACAGTCATTACACCGTGCTTCGATCTGTTTGTCGCCAGCGTAGTTTGCACAGCCATCGATCATACCCTGACTGGTGCGGTCAATTTCCTGCCAAGTCATATTTCGTAGCCCCGTCATCACCCGAAGAGCATCCCCACAAATTTGCCTAGCGATATTCACTAAATCCCCGCGCCCCTCTGGTTTGACATTTTCCAGAATAGAATCTGTGAAACCTTCAAACTCCGTCTTCCAGACATTTTTGACAGTCTTAGGAGAAACCGCTGGGAAGATGGTCTTTCGCTCTGCCATATGGTCTGGACCATCTTTGCGCATCATGTTGTGGCCCATTAACTGAACCATAAGTCCATCAGGTTGGTATGACGAAAAATATTCGATCTTCTTTTCAACATCAAAAATATCGTCGCGGCGCGTGATCAAAGTAGCCCCTAGCTGAGGTACAAAAGCGATTGGGGCATTTTGACGAAGCGTCTTGAGGTCTGGATAAGGGTCCCGCCAGAAATCGTCCGGGCTAATATTGTAAACTGGGGGTTTCAAATTTTTGGCCTCACGAATCTAAACGACGGACGTTAAGTTTTTAGAATAACAGACGTGCAATACTTTTGTAGCATCTGTCATATTGAGCTCTCTTGAGACATTCGCTGCAGGCGGGACCAAGGACTGCATCGCGGACTTTCCGGACTTTTGCTGATGGAGCTATCGCTCTTCCAGCATTCGCTCGCACCTGCAGCGGTGTCTTTTGGAAATGTCGGAAATCTACACCAGACCTGTCGTTCAAACTCATCATACGCAGCTATCTGATAACGCAGCTATCTGATACTTAGCAATTTTCTCCCCAGAACTCTGGGCTTTGAGCAAGACGTCGTGTGGATTAAGGTCGTGTATCATAAGTTCGTGGAACAGAGTGTTGTGATACGCGCTTGTTTTAGAAATATCGCAGTCTGCTTCAAACTTCCAAAGCCACAAGGAAAGCCGCAATAGATTGAATTGCAGCATCCATGTCGTCGCTCGCGGCGAATTCTTCTGGTTTGTGGCTAACCCCGTCTTCGCAGCGGACAAACAGCATCGAGATCGGACAGAGGTCTGCCATGGCCGATGCGTCATGTGTGGCACCGGACGGCAGGCGTGGCGCGGTTGGGCAGATTGCGCCGGTAGCAGTCGACAGGGCGTCAATCAGATCGCCATTACATGGTACGGCGGGTTGTTCATAGGTCCGTTCCATCGAAAACCCTACGCGACGCTCGCCCGAGATGTTATCGCCCAGGTATCGTGCCAATCTTGCGAAATCGTCGCGGACGGCGTCATTCAGCGCCCGGATCTCCAAGGTCAACTCAACCGCGCGTGGGATCGCGTTCACTACGTTAGGATGCAAGGACAATGCACCAATGGTCGCGCGAAGATCGGTGACCTTTTTCGCCGCGTCATGGATGGCTGAAATAAAATCCGAGGCGGCCACCAGAGCATCTCGGCGGCTATCCATCGGAACTGTCCCGGCATGCCCCGTATCGCCGGTGAATGTGACTGTGTTCCGCTCGATCCCGCAGATGCCTGTGACGATACCGAGCGCGGTATCCTGCGCCTCCAGAACCGGGCCTTGTTCGATATGGATTTCCAGATAACCCAATGTCTTTGCCGGGTCGCGTGCCAGTGCTGCGACGCGATCCGGATCGCCACCAAAGCCTGCCAGCGCGTTTCGCAAAGACACCCCATCGCTATCAGTCATTGCCAGTACAGCGGGATCAAACGTGCCTGCCAACGCGCGTGGCCCCATCAGAGCGGTGGGGAAACGGACGCCTTCTTCGTCGGCAAAGGCGAGGATTTCGACTGAAAAGGGCAGTTCGTTTCCGTCTGCCGCAAGTTTCTCAAGCGCGAGGCACCCTAGGACAACGCCCATGATCCCGTCGTATCCACCACCATTCCTCACAGAATCTTGGTGAGACCCGATCAGGAAGGTTGGCGCGCCTTCAGGACCGTCCTTGCGACCGATGAGTGTGCCGGCTGCGTCCATGTGAACTTGTAGACCAGCCTGTGACATCCATGAGCGAATGGCATCCAGCGCGGCCTCGTGCTGGGACGTAAAGGGAAACCGCGTAACGCCTTCTCCATCAACGCTGCATCTGGCGATATCCGACAACCGGTCTTGTGCGCGCTGCCCCCAGTTCATATTGACCCCTTATTTATCATGATAAATTATTCTCTACACATCGGTGCTTGAGGTGTCTATGATTTTATCATGATAAAATTTGAGGTGCAGAATGGACGGCAGTGGCACACCATCGACCAAGCCAAAACGATCCCGACCGGTTCGGGTTGCCGATGAAATTAAGCAATGGGTGGTCGAACGTGATCTGAAAGCAGGTGACAAACTGCCCAATGAAAGCGCGATGATTGAACAGTTCGGTGTGTCCAAGGGCACTGTCCGAGAGGCGCTTCGCATTCTTGAGGCGCAGGGCCTGATCGAGACCAAGACTGGCCCCGGCGGTGGCAGCATTGTCGGTGAGGTTTCTGCCGAGCGCGCGCGCTCCCTGTTAGCCAATTATTTTTACTTTCAGGATCTGTCGATCGCCGACATTTACCAAATGCGAAAAGCACTTGAACCTGAACTTGCGGCGACTCTTGCCGGGAAACTCAGCATGGAGCAGTTGAATGAGTTGCAAGATCTGGCATGAGTTGCAAGATCTGGCCGAGCGCCACCCAGAACCGGCAAAATCAGCGGAAGAAGAGAAAGAGCAGCACATAGCCTCGCTTGTTTTTCACGCCCGCTTGTCAGATTTCGCTGGGAACCGATTGCTTGGGTTTGTCATTGGGTTCATGGCGCGGATTCTGACGGACCTGACTCTCTATCGCAGGCTTTATGATCCTCCAAATGTCGAGCTTTGGCGCAAGGGACGTGAGCATCAGTTGCAACTTGTTGAGGCTTTGCGCAACGCAGAGCCAGAAAAAGCCCGCGACGTTATGATCTCGCACATGCAGATCGCAGAGGAGCTTATGCGCACGCAGGAAGCTCATCTGATGCGACGTTTCATTGCGGAATAAAAGGCGGCTGACGGGACGCAGGGGCGACGGGAAAGGCGAAAGGATGGTCGGTGCTTTGACGCTGCAGCGCTTACTTCGGCGCGCGCGTTTTGTCCAAATGAACCGGAACCTCGGCCAACCAATCGAAATAGGGGGATTGCCGGGCCTTGTGCCGCAAATCCTTTAATTCGGAGATAGGATCTTCGCTATAATCAATGCGCAAATCCAACGGCGGGCGGTCCGGTGTAAGAATCAAAAGCGCAGCGGATGACAGGCCACGGCTGTCGCCCCCCGCCTGTTTAGCGGCAGTCAAAACACGAAGCATTCGGTCATCCGGAGGCTGGTCATCTGCTGGGGCAGCAGACAACATGGCCTCCAGCACCTCTGGCCTTTCCAGCATGTTTCCTGCGATGGCTATCCCTGGTTCCGTGATGTGGTTCGCATAGGCAACGCTATCGGCCCCGGTGAATCCGTGGGCGCGGGCCTGACGGTCAAGCGCGATCAACTGGCGATGCCCGCGCCCCGGATCGCTTTTGGTTACCGCCTCAACAGCCTCCTGTGCCGACTGTCCTTGATGCATGGCCCGTAACACGTCATCCCGCCAGAATGTGCTGGGCGCTGTTCCCTGCGATGCCACAAGTCCCGATTCGATGTCGCCCCGCAGGACCCACCCCCCCACACAAAGACTTCCTGTGGCTGCGGCGGCGGCAAAAGTGCCAGTTTTCTTATCGAAAGTAAGAATCGAGAAGGTCATTCAACTACCCTATCACATTTTTCTTGAATTTATCATGATAATTTGCCTGAATGCAATTCATCATGATAAATAGTCAGGGAGGACCGCTCATGACACTCTTGAAATTAACCCGCAGGGCAATGCTCGCTGCCGGAGCAGCAACGGCACTTGTCCTTTCGCCACTTATGGCGTCCGCACAAACCCCGTCTGACGTTCTGATCGTTGGGCAGATCGCCGAGCCGAAGGCGCTTGATCCGGCTGCCGTCACAGCCGTCAACGACTTCCGCATTCTGATGAATGTCTATGACGGTCTGGTGCGCTATAAGGACGGCACGCTTGAAGTTGAGCCTTCGCTGGCAACATCATGGGAGGACGGCACGCTTGAAGTTGAGCCTTCGCTGGCAACATCATGGGACATCAGCGAAGACGGTACGGTTTACACATTCAACCTGCGCGACGGTGTGATTTTCCATGATGGCAGCGCCTTCAACGCTGATGCGGTCAAGTTCAACTTTGACCGGATGCTTGACGAAAATCATCCCTACCACAACACTGGTCCGTTCCCGCTGTCGTTCTTCTTCTCGGCAGTCGAGAACGTTGAGGTCGTGGACGACATGACCGTCCGTTTTACTTTAAACGCGCCCTATGCCCCGTTCTTGTCGAACCTGGCCTATCCAACGGGCCTGATCGTGTCACCGGTCGCGGTTGAGCAGCATGGGGCAGAATTCGGCCGCAACCCGTCAGGTACAGGCGCATTCAAGTTCGCTGAGTGGCGGTCGAACGAAGCAGTGGTCATAGAGGCCAACGCGGACTATTGGGACGGCGCACCCGAATTGCAGGCCGTTGTCTTCCGCCCGATCACCGACGCCAATACGCGCACTGCGGAAATGCTGGCTGGCGGCATCGACCTGATGGTTGAGGTTCCTCCAGTTGCTCTGAGCGAATTCCAGGGTGAGACCTACACGGTTCACGAGCAGGCGGGGCCACACGTCTGGTTCCTGATCCTGAATGCCAAGGAAGGCCCCTTTGCTGATGTCCGCGTCCGTCAGGCCGCAAATTATGCGATCAACAAAGAAGCGATCGTAAATGACGTTCTGGAAGGTACTGCGGCAGTTGCTGCCGGTCCGACCCCGCCGGCGTTCGCCTGGGCCTACAACGAAAGCCTAGAGCCATACCCCTACGACCCTGACAAGGCGCGCAAATTGCTTGCCGAAGCGGGTGCAGAGGGTGCCGAGCTTACCTTCTATGTCACCGAAGGCGGGTCGGGCATGCTCGATCCTATCGCGATGGGTACCGCTATCCAGGCCGACCTTCAGGCTATTGGCCTGACCGTCAACATCGAGACCTATGAATGGAACACCTTCCTTGGCGAGGTAAATCCGGGCCTCGAAGGCAAGGCAGACATGGCCGAAATGGCGTGGATGACCAACGACCCGGACACGCTTCCGTTCCTTGCCCTGCGTACGAATGCATGGCCGGATCAGGGCGGGTTCAACTCGGGCTACTATTCCAACCCGAAGGTTGACGAACTGCTGGAAGCCGCCCGCGCGGCGACCGATCAGGCAGAGCGCGCGCGTCTTTATCAAGAGATGCAGGTGATCGTGCAGGAAGACGCACCTTGGGTTTTCGTCGCGAATTGGAAGCAGAATGCGGTCACATCCGACCATGTCGAGAACTTCTCGCTCCAGCCGTCGTTCTTCCTGCTGCTGGATGACGTGACCAAGAACTAAAGTGATTGGTGCAGCCGCGCCTTGCGCGGCTGCACATTTCCGGGAGAGGGCAATGGCAGGCTATATCCTGAAAAGACTGATTTCCGCGATTCCGGTCTTGTTCGGAATTTCGATCATTGTCTTCATCATCATGGCCATGATCCCCGGTGACCCTGCCACGGCCATTCTCGGGTCTTACGCGACCCCGGAAAACGTGGAAAAACTCAACCGCGACCTCGGCTTGGACAAGCCGATGGTGCAGCGATACTTCATCTGGCTCGGAAACATGCTTCAGGGCGATTTCGGGCGCAGTTTCTCACTGAACCGGGCGGTTCTGGACGAGGTGCTAGACCGTTTCGGGGCGACGTTGATCCTTGCGGGCACTGCGTTTGTCCTGTGTTCAATCCTTGGAATCGCCGCAGGCGTCGTATCCGCCGCTCGGCAATACGGTTTGGCCGACAAGGCCATCACTTTTGCGGTTCTTTTGGGAATCTCCATTCCTTCTTTTTTCCTTGGTATGATGATGATCCTCATCTTCGCGGTGAAACTGCGATGGTTCCCGGTCTCAGGTATGTGGCCCATCTATGGCGCGCGCGATCTGCCTGCTCTGATCAGCCATCTGACCTTACCCGCATTTGCGCTGGCCGTAGTGGCGACCGGTGTCATCGCACGGCTTTCTCGCTCTGCCATGCTTGAGGTGCTGAGACAGGACTTCATCCGTACTGCGCGGGCCAAGGGCGTGCATGAACGCTCGGTCATCTGGCGTCATGCCCTGCGCGCCGCGATGGTCAGCATCATTCCCGTTCTAGGGGTACAGGCCGGGTTCGTTCTGTCCGGGGCAGTCTATATCGAGATGGTGTTTCAGTGGCCCGGTGTCGGGCGCATGCTGGTCGGCGCAATTCTTAAACGCGACATCTTGTTGGTGCAGGGCGGCGTAGTTTTTGTCGCAGCCTGCTATGTACTGTTCAACATCGCCGTCGATGTCGCGCAAAGCCTGCTCGATCCGAGGATAAAGACATGATGGCCTTCCTGAAGCTTCTGGCACGCAACCGGCTTGCGCTTGGTGGGTTGATCGTGATGGGGCTGGTCGTTTTGCTTGCTCTCATCACACCGCTTCTGCCGCTGGCCGATCCTGATGTGACCGACACGCCCAACCGTTTCAAGAAGCCGTTTTCCGAAAGCGCGCTCTTGGGCACCGACCACCTTGGGCGCGATCTTCTCAGCCGCCTGCTCTGGGGCACGCGCCTGTCGCTGGCCGTGGGTTTCGCCGCCGCGATCGTTGCCGCGACCCTCGGTGCGGCCATCGGCATCATCGCCGGTTTTTACGGCGGGCGAACGGACAACGTCATCATGCGAGGTGTCGATATGCTGATGGCATTCCCCTATATCCTGCTGGCGTTGGCCATTGTTGCCGTACTTGGCCCAGGTCTGATGAATGCGCTTATCGCGGTGGCTGCTGTCAACATCCCTTTCTTTGCCCGCAACATTCGCGGGATCACGGTGGGGATCGCCCATAAGGAGTTTGTCGACGCGGCACGGCTGTCAGGAATGACAGATGCGCGCATTATCCTGACTGAATTGCTTCCAAACGTGATCCCAGTGATCGTGATTGCCATGTCGACCACTATCGGCTGGATGATCCTGGAGACCGCCGGCCTCAGCTTTCTGGGGCTCGGCTCGCAACCGCCGCAGGCCGATCTTGGCTCTATGCTGGGCGAGGCACGCTCGGCGCTGATCACCAATCCGCACACCTCGGTCGTGCCAGGCGCGATGATCCTGATCATCGTCATGGCTATCAACCTCCTGGGGGACGGGGTGCGCGACGCGTTGGACCCGCGCCTGAAATCCGGCGCCTTGTTGCGCCCGATGCCTACAACAATGGTCAAGCGGACCGAAGCGGCCCCGGAAGCTAAGCCCGATACCTTGTTGGCATTGCGTGGATTGAAAACCCAGTTCCATGTCAAAGATCGAGTCTACAAGGCGGTCGGCGGTGTCGACTTACAGGTGAACCCAGGCGAATGCCTAGGAGTTATCGGCGAAAGCGGTTCCGGCAAATCCGTCACGGCGCTCAGCATCATGGGGCTCGTGGCCTCGCCCCCCGGCGTGATCACGGGGGGTGCGGTGCACTACAAGGGCAAGGACCTTGTAGGCGCGCCCTATGAAAAACTGCGATCGCTCAGGGGCGACAGGATCGCCTATATCTTTCAGGATCCGCTGGCCACGCTGCACCCAGTCGGTGCGTATCCCGAATCCGGAACAGCGCGTCGACAGCTACCCGCACGAGATGTCGGGCGGCATGCGGCAGCGCGTGGGGATTGCCATGGCGCTGGCCAACGAGCCCGAGGTTATCATCGCTGATGAACCGACCACGGCGCTGGATGTGACCGTGCAGGCGCAAATCCTGTCGCTGCTGGATGACCTGCGGCGCGAGCGTGGGTTGGCCATCATCTTCATCACCCATGATTTCGGCGTGGTTGCCCAACTTTGTGAACGGGTCGCGGTTATGTATGCGGGCCAGATCGTCGAGGAAGGCCCGACAAAAACCATCCTGAACGCCCCGGCCCACCCCTATACGTCGCGCCTCATGGCCTGTGTGCCTGAATTAGGGCATGGTCGCCGTGAACTTGCAGCCATTCCCGGGCTGCCGCCTGTTGTGGACAAGCTGCCCGAGGGATGCGCCTTTGCAGAGCGTTGCCACAAGGCAAATGATACCTGTCGGCATGGGAACATTGAGCTTGTGCGGCACGGCGCCGATAACTTTGTGCGCTGCATCGCCCCGGAAACCGCCGCGCAGGAGGCATGCCAATGACCACTGCTCTCAAGCTGACAAGCCTTGGCAAGGTCTTTCCTGTCGGCAAGCGCCTGTTCGGTCCACCAAAGGCGCTAGTACGTGCCGTGCAGCCCTTGTCCCTGACGGTTGAAGAAGGCGAAACCCTTGGCATCGTCGGCGAGTCAGGCTGCGGCAAGTCAACTCTTGCACGCATGCTGGTTGGTCTTCTGCCGCCTAGCTCTGGCACGATCGAAATCAATGGCGAACCTTTAGACAATGCCAATCCGGCCCTGTTCGGACGCAAGATCCAGTATGTATTCCAGGACCCGATCAGCAGCCTCAACCCGCGCAAGACGATCCAGCAGATCATGGAAGCGCCGCTGAAGCACCTTCACAACATGCCCGCAAAGGCCCGTGCGGGCCGCATTCGGGAGATCTTTGCCGCAGTGAACCTGCGTGAGGAGTTTTTGGATCGTTATCCGCATGAGTTTTCAGGCGGGCAAGCACAGCGGGTCGGCATTGCCCGCGCGCTGGCCGCGGATGCGCGCATCCTCATTCTCGATGAGCCCGTTTCGGCGTTGGATGTGTCTGTGCAGGCGCAAGTTCTGAACCTGCTGGCCGATTTGAAAGAACAGTTCGGGCTGACCTATCTTTTCATCAGCCACGATCTTGCCGTAGTTGAGGCGGTTAGCGACCGGGTCGCGGTGCTTTATTTTGGCTCAGTGGTCGAGCTCGGCCCGGCGGATGAAGTCTTTGCGCATCCCAAACATCCCTATACCAAGCTTCTGGCCGACAGTGCGCCAGTGGTCGGACGTCCGTTGACCGCGCCAGAGGGTCGAGAAACCGAATTGCCCGACCCGCTGAACCCACCAGAAGGGTGCGCTTTCCGTGCGCGGTGCGCCTTTGCCAGCGACCAATGCGACCGCGAAGCTCCGCGTCTTGAAAAGCAGTCCGATGGTGTGTGGACAGCCTGCTACCACCCCCTTGCAGACTCAATGTAGGGAACGAGGTTTTTGGAGACTCTTGGTGCTCCAAGGCGGGTGAAAGCCGTTCAGATGGCACTGTCAGACAAAACGAGCTTGAGATGGGGCGGGCTGTTTCTTAGCCTCTCCGTATGACAAAACACTCCCCATTTAGGTACTTTAAAACGCGCCCAGAGATCATCCGCCTGGCTGTGATGCTTTTTACCTGCTGAGACGGCCTGGTTTGTTTCAGGCGCTACACAGGCTGCGTGTGGGGTTAGGTTGGCTGTATGTGGCTGCATTGTTGTATCTCAAATTGAAAATGCAATTCCAGTCATATCATATGATCGTTCGAAGTGATCGGAGAATGATTCATTGAAATTTTGGCGTGCAATGACTGCGATATTGTTCTTTATCCGTTCTTCTGCTGCGATCATGTAGCGCTCTACAATTATGCTCAAATGTCCAGTTTGGCGAACTGTAACACCGCGGCCGTTACCACGAGATTGATGATTTACAAAATCGCGACTGCTCCATGCGCCGCCACTATTTCACTTTGCTACCTATCAAATTAGGCGCTCACTATTGAACGAATGCAACGCAATGGAGACGCATGATAGGCCGGTTAAAGGTGTCCCTGGAATAGTTTACCTTTGTCAACATCGACGGTGAAACATGATCAAATTATGACATAAATAATTGAAATAAAGTGCTTTAAATAACCCCATCGCAACCTTTGTAGGAGGCGAGAATTTTGTCTCATCTTGATATTTTATGATTGCAGTTTGAGACATTTTGATCTACCAATCATGTTTGAACAGTCATGAAGTGTCTTGATCTACATCGTTGTACTTTCAAACCTGAGCTTGCGGCGAATGCGAGGCTTGGTGCGGTAGCCGTTCTCGGGCGTCATTTTGGCTAGTCGGCGCGAAGAGCAACAGGCGGAGATCCGTTTGAAGGTGATGCGTTTGATTTCGCAGAACCCGGAGATGTCCACGCGGCAGGTAGCGGATGAGGTTGGGATTTCAAATGGATCCGCCTACTATGTGCTCACCGCTCTTGTTGAAAAGGGCTTTGTGAAGCTTGGCAATTTCAGGAAAAACCCGCGTAAGGGGCAGTACGCATATCTCCTGACCCCAAAAGGCATCCGAGAAAAATCCCTCCTCACGCACAACTTCATCGAGCGCAAACGCGAAGAGTTCGAAGTGCTTAAAGCAGAGATCAATGCGCTTGAAGAGGAAGCGGGTCTTGCTGTTGAGACGACGCCAGGACCAAGAGGTGGTAAACAGTGAGCGAACTGACCTGCTTCAAAGCTTACGACATTCGCGGCGAAATCGGTGTAAATATCGACGAAGGCATTGCCTATCGCATTGGTCGCGCCGTCGCGCAGCATTTTGGCGCGCAATCTGTTGTGATCGGCTTTGACGCCCGCGAAACCAGCCCCGCCTTTGCCGCAGCTGCGGCGCGGGGAGCAATAGATGCTGGCGCGGATGTATTGGACATCGGCATGGCCGGCACCGAGGAAATGTATTGGGCCGTTACGGAATTTGGCGCCTGCGCCGGGATTGAGGTGACCGCCTCGCACAACCCGATCAATTACAATGGCATGAAAATCGTAAAGTCTGGGTCGCAGCCACTGGACGACGCGGCTGATTTTCAGGTGATCAAGGCGCTGGCAGAATTGCAAGACTGGGCCAGTCCCGCGCGTGTGGGTGAAACCCGCGACGTGGCGGGCGCCGCACGTGAAAAATACGCGTATCGCGTCTTGGGGTTCGTCGATGTGGCAACACTGGCGCCGCTGAAAATCGTGATCAATTCGGGCAATGGCGCGGCGGGCCCGACTGTGGACGCAATCACCCGCCAATTGGCGGCACGGGGCGCACCAATTGAGGTGATCCGCGTGCACCACGACCCAGACAGCACTTTTCCCAATGGCATCCCCAACCCCCTGCTGCCCGAAAATCACGCGGTCACGGCGGATGTGGTGCTGCGCAAAGGCGCTGATATGGGTGTGGCCTTTGACGGGGACTTTGACCGCTGCTTCTTCTTTGATGGGGCGGGTCGGTTTGTTCCGGGGGAATATGTGGTGGGCCTCTTGGCCTCCATCTTCTTGGACAAAGAAGCGGGTGGCAAAATCGTCCACGACCCGCGCGTGATTTGGAATACACAAGACATCGTAGCAGCCAAGGGCGGCTTGGCCATTCAGTCCAAGACGGGGCATGCGTTTATCAAGCAAACCATGCGGGCCGAACATGCGATCTATGGCGGCGAAATGTCGGCGCACCATTACTTCCGCGACTTTGCCTACTGCGACAGCGGGATGATCCCGTGGCTGTTGGTGGCCGAGCTGGTGTCCAAATCTGGTCGGTCGCTGGCCGACTGGGTGCGCGACCGCTTTGCGGCCTTCCCAAGTTCGGGCGAAACCAATTTCCGTGTCGCCGACGCGGGCACCGCGATTGACCGCGTGCTTGCGGCCTACCGCGATAAGGCGCTGTCACTGGATGAAACGGACGGCGTGAGCCTCGCCTTCGCCGACTGGCGCTTCAACCTGCGCCGCTCCAACACCGAGCCACTGGTGCGCCTCAACATCGAGAGCTGCGGCGGCTCCGAAGGCCTCTCTGAACGCGTAGCCGACATTGCCGAATTGCTGGGCGGCGTCAGGGTTTGAGAAGTCCGGTAGTGCGGGATTATCGGGAATGTCCGGTATTTTCCGACGCGATAATAAAGACCGATAATAAAGACAAAATTGATTAGGTCATGGCAAAAAAATTACGGTTATAGGTGGTTCCGGTTTCGTGGGGACGAATTTGTGCCGTCAGCTCTCACTGAAGCAGCAGGACTTCGAAATCATCGACTTGAAGATGAGTGATCAGTTCCCGGAGAAGTGCAAAATTGCCGATGTTCGTGACGTTGAGAGCTTGCGCGCTGCAATTACGGGTGACGTGGTCGTTAACCTGGCGGCTGTGCACCGTGACGACGTGCGCGACAAGTCCGAGTATCAGCGCACGAATGTGGATGGCGCTGAGAACGTCGCGTAAGTGTGCAGTGAGCTCGCTTATCGAGAACTAATCGTTTGTGTATGGAAACTGCTTGGACACCAGCACTCACGTTTGTCTCACTAACTTTGTTATCTTCCTGATTCAAAAAAGCTGTATCGTATGTATATTACGATACTTTGGCATACATATATGCCTACGAATTAGCAGAAAGTCAAAATGATGTTATCAAAGGATATTTACGAGATTCCGCTTTAGCTACACTGGAGGCAAGAGGTGAAGCTCAGTACAGAACATTTGCTGCTGCCTCAAATGATTACACGAATGTCCAAAAAAAGTTAATCCATCCATTAGATTTGTTGAAGTTTCTTGAAAGCGCACCTCTCTTTGATGAAATACTACGAATGAAAGTATTAGAAAAAATTACAGAGCTGAATGAGGTTTGGGGAACAGAAGGATTTGGAGAAAAAATAAAAACGCATTTAGGAGACTTAGCGTCAGATGAAGTGCTATTAAAATCTTTGAATGAGCCAACTGAAGTTAAATCCATATGCTGCGGCGGCTGTAATCAGCGCGAAATTTTAGAGAATATCAACATAAGGGAAGACGCAAAGCTGTATTTGTATAAAACAAACGAACGGCGAACCGCTGATGACTTAGATATATATTCGAGTATATGTTTTGATTGTGGGATGATAACTGAATTTTCGTTCGACCCTTATAACTTTTCGGGCAACGCCACCGATGGAATTGAGTATTTTCGCAGCTACTTAGTAGATAGAAGTTCACTGAAACTAATATTCGAAAAAATGCGAAGCATGGGTCATCTGAACCCAATTTTGCGACTAATTTCTAAGCACCCAGATAAGTTAGATTACTAGATTTTAAATAACCCATTCCGCTATTTCAATACTTTGGACGGTGCTGTCAGACGAATGAGAACTCGCATCGGATTGCTGGCGCAGCCTTAATCTATGCGCTCAATAATTGACGCCACTCAGTAAGAGCGGCGGTTCGATTGAGCTTGAAATTGTCTCGTGAGTAGAAGTGGCGTTCATTTAGGGCTGTACAATTAACCTAACCCCACACGCAGCGTGTTTAGCGCCGCAAGCGAGCCATGGCGGCCTCAGCAGGCAAATGGCGCTTCCCAGTGTGACATGCTCACGTGCATCGCTTGATTTCCTTTACTTCAAATTTAAGACCATAGGATAATTAATAAACGCTTCGTCAGTGATTGGTGTAAACGTACCTGTTTCCACTATTGCTCCAGCTTCCGCTCTTAAGCGCGTAAGTTCCTGATCTTCTGAGAAACTCTTAAGATGTGCTTCACTTTCAAAATGAATGACTGTGTGTAGCATGCTGTCATCATCTTTTTGCGTTCCAGCAAAAACAAAAGTCATCCCGTGTTCTTTCATCTTATCGCCAACGGAATGCACCATGTCCTTCCAAGCTTGAAAGCCTTTAGATAAACGTATTGTTGTTACCACAAGCATTGTTATCTACTCCTAATGCTATGCTGCTAATTTTACATCGCCGTACTTTGAACCTTGATTATGGTTCTAAGATTTACATCAAGTGCGTTATAGATTTTTGCAGCAACAGGGTTACTGGCGATAGCATCGTACGTCGCTTCAATTTCTGACATGGACGGGTAGGTGACACCCAATAAAAAATCACCTGCATTGTTGCCCGTCATAATTCTAGCAAACCTAAAAGTTTGCGCCCCAGTTTCTGCAAACATAGGGGATGCTTCTGCCATCAATTCCATTAACTCTGGTTGTGAGATATGCGATTTGCCACGTGTTAAAACTACGTATTTTCTTTGAGGGTTAGCCGGTGCATCAAAAGGTACGTCGCAAAATTTTGCTATATTTCGCATCGTGACTGTTAATCCAGTTCCCATTATTTTTCCGTAAGTGTCTGATGTAGAGAAGGCATCCATTACATTTGCAAAATCGTT
>Ga0209197_1000876_pt1 | contig 20074 bp, 13 predicted proteins | sample COGITO_mtgs_1105_4_FD_184802 | JGI IMG/M metagenome (GOLD analysis project Ga0209197, IMG submission 184802) | Pelagic marine microbial communities from North Sea - COGITO_mtgs_110512 (SPAdes) (version 2) | ecosystem: Environmental > Aquatic > Marine > Epipelagic ... | reverse complement strand
GTAATTATTATGTATTCTTCAGGAAATTCACTTCCTTTAATTATGGCTGCAACATTTTGAGATTTGATTTTTTTCTCTTTAATGTTGTAATTAATTTTAATTTTTGTTTTAATTTTTTGGCTTGAATTAGAAAGACTTTTCTTTTTATTTATTGTTATTTCATTTGAAATTGTTTCACCTATGACAAAACTAGGAATATCTTTACTTTCTTCAGTTTCTGTATTCACATCTAACTCAAGTCTTTCATTTTCCTCATGTCCGCGCCTTTTGTACGAATCCCCATATCTTTTTAACATGTCTTCATCTATGTATAAAAATGCTACAGCACCTAAATCAATTGCTTGTTGTTTCTTTAGTGTAAAAGATCCTCCTTTAGACCATTTGCTTTGCTCTTTAGTTTTGGTTAAACTGTAATTTCCTTCTTCATTTTTTGGCTCTCCTTTAGTTGCAATTACTATTTTGTTTTTCACATCGATGTTTTCATAGTCATTGTATTGTGAATCATTAATTCCATATCCTACATAAATTACTTGTTTAGATTTTACATCAAAATCATCTTCTCCAGCTGACAGAATTACATAATCATCATATTTTACAAACTCTTTGTTGTTTATTGTTATACTGACTTTGGGCTCTTTAATTGATTTAAGAGGAACTGTTTGGAAGTAAGTATCATTAATTAATGAATTAATATTATTTTTAATGTAATGTTCTTTTAAATACTCAACAGCAATTGTTTGTCCTTTTTTTCCAGCTTCCCTACCTTCAAATTCATCAGAGGAATAGGTGTATAATTTCTCTTTCAATTTATCTAATTCAATGGTATTGGAATAATCTAGAACGTTTTGGGATTGAACATTTAAATAGCTGAAAAATAAAAAAAATGATATAAAGTAATATTTCATAATTAGGGGGTATATTTTTCAAATTTCTACATTATAGAACAATTTTTTCATAAGAAATTGTTAAAAACTCTAATTTTAGTTAATTTGCAACTTAATTTAAATACCAATAATATTATGAAATACTTATTAAACAAATCATTTTTTTATTTAATAATTTTAGTTGTTTTTACTAGTTGTAACAGTAACCAAAATTCTAATAATGTCGATCTAGATGTTGTAAAGGCTGAAGCAACTGACTTTATCTCAAGTCAATTTAACTTTTATATTACAGGTGATATGGAACTTGCAAAAAATACTTTTGATTCGAATGCAGTTGTAATCGGAACTGATGCTTCTGAGTTTTGGACAGGATGGGATACAATGGAACCAGCTATAAAAGCGCAATTAGATGTAATTAAAGACGCTAAATTTGATGTGTCAAATTTAAATGTTGTTGTTAGTTCACATGGGGATATGGCAGCATTCACAAGTGTTGTTGATTTTTCATTTACAGCAGGAGGTGAGCAAGGATCAATAAATGCCGTTAGAAATAGTGGTGTAGCTAGAAAAGTTGATGGAAAGTGGAGTATGATCCAACTTCATTGGTCAATTGGATTAGCTGGACAAGCAGTTGAATATTAATAAATAAATAAACATGAAAAAAATAATTTTAATTTTAGCTGTGATAATTACAGCATGTAATGCCCCTGTAGAAGTAAATACCGAAGCTTCACAAGGCGCTGGTTTTTTCTTACCACAACCAGGTGAGAAATTTGTAGTTGGAAGTGATGATATAACTGATGTATGGAAGAAATATATCGATGCTCATAATAATAGAGATCTTGGAACTATATTGGCGATGGAATCCGATTCTTTACTAATTGTAGACCCTACTGGTACTAGAATATCAGGTAAATTAGCTCATAAAGAAGCTTTGTCAGCATGGTTTGAAGCTGAAGAGCCTAAATGGAATATGTACTGGGCTATGCCTTACAAAGGAGTTCCAGGTGGAGCAGATTGGATTATTGCAGGCCATAGAGTGTCAATAAAAGTTGATGGAAAGGTAGTTGAACAAAATCACATGATTGATGCAAAAATTAGTGATGGTAAGGTAGATTTGTTTTATGTATATGCTCAAGATATTCCAGCAAAAGAAACTATAGAATAACAAATATATAATATGTAATAAAAAAAGCATTCTAATTTTAGAATGCTTTTTTTGTTTGTAGTAATTGAATTATGATTTTATTCCATTTCTTGACTAAGAGCTAATTCTGCCATCATTTCTTGTGTATCATAATTGTGATATTCTTCAATTATTTTTCCATCCTCTCCCCATTTAAAGCCTATGTGTGCGGGAAGAACAATTGTTTTGCCACTTACTTTTCCTGTAGCATTCCAATCAAACCAGGATTGAGTTAATGTTGAACTAGGATATTCCCCTATCGCTGGATAGGTTATGGTTTGAACCCAAACTCCAAGATCTTCTCCGCCTTCTTCACCAAAAGTCATAAGTATAGGGTCAAAACCAGCGTGTTGAGCTTCCAATAAACCAACAAATTCGTCAAGACTAATTGCTTGTTTAGAGTTTAAATAAACTTTAATATCTGGTGACCAAAGCTCTTTTAGACCATCCATATCATTGTTTAAGTAATTTTGAAAATGTGTTCTAATTGCATTTGAATTTTCATCGTCAAAAGTAACTACAACATCATTGTTTGAACAACTCATTGTAAAGCCAACAAACAGAAGTAATAATAATTTTTTCATTTTATTTATTTAATAGTTAGTACTTAAATTTAACAAAAAATAAATATTTAGCTTTAGTAATGGGAATAAACTTTTTCAAAAGGAACCCTAAATTGTTTATTGTAAAGACCTTTTTCATCTCTTATTCCACAGCCAATAACCATATTTATTTCTGATTTTGATGGAAGATTTAATATTTTTTTTATTCTTAAAGTGTCGGTTCCTTCCATTGGACAGGTATCATAATTAATTGCAGCCATACTAATCATGAAATTTTGTGCAGCAAGCGCGATACTTTTATGAGCTACAATTCTATTGTCACTTAATTTTGTTTGCCTGTAAATCGGTCTAAAAAGTCCAATAATTTGAAAAATAAAATATCTAATATATCCCAATACACCAAAAAAACTAGTGTAAATAGTTGGTATTAATTTATTGTAATAAAATAATACCGATTTCTTTCTTTTTTCTGTGTTTTTTCTAGGATTTTCTTTAAAGGAATTATTTAAAAAATCAACATTAGATTTTGCTCTTGATTTCCATAAATCCTTTCTGGTGACAAATACTACCAATTGATTAGCTGTTTTTGCAGCATTTTGATTCATACATGCTGGGCTAAGTTTTTTAATTAAATCTTTATCAGATATATGAACAAATTCCCATAATTGTAAATTACTACTATTAGGTGCTAAGCTGGCATTAATAATACAATCTTTAACTTTTTCTGTATCTAAATTGATTTCTTTAAATATGCGTATAGATCTTCTATATTTTATAGCCTCTGAAACGGTCTTTTCCATTTTTTATTAATTTTTTTTTGGTATAAATTTAACGAGCATCATGAGTGTATAAGAAATTAACCCTATAAGAAGCATTATTAAAAAATAATACGGCCATTCTGGCATTAGCTTTGTAAATGTAACGCCTGGGGGTTTACTTTGAGTAAACATATAATTACTACCTAATAAGATGTTTATTATTATCATTATTATTACCAAAAACGTTGTCCATTTTACAGTACTAAAGTAATCTTTCCATGAAGGTCTGTAGCCATCAATTATTAGGGCTGCAACAACAATGAGTATCAATCCATGCGCAATAAAGTAGTGTATAAATGTATAGACCATTGCTCCATCTTCTAAGTTGGTGTTAATAAAGGCAAAAAATGATCCACCAAAACCTGCAAAAAATAACCAATTTTGTAGACTTCTATTATTTTTATTATAGTTATAGATAGGTATAATAATCGCGGATATATAGCACATTTCTAGAGGCAACGACTCTGTTAGTGACCACGAATTAAAATAAATTAATAAGAATTGAAAAATAATTTCATTTAAAATTACAATTAACGAAATTGAATTTAATACTCTAGATTTATTTTTTGTATATGTATAAATGTAAATTAAGACTAATCCAATAATTACACTAAAAAATGTGAATACTAAGTGTTGGTAGGGTAGATTTCTAACTATATCAAAAACCTCATTCATAGATTATTTAATTAATGCGTAAATATACTTATATATTATGTACATAATAATTTTCACATCATTTATATATTATGTTGTAAATATGTTTTGAGTATATCACTATATTTCTTATTTTGCATAACTATACTAATACAAACAAAAAACAAATTAATTATGAAAAAAATTACTCAAAAATTTACTAATTCAATTTGGCGTAGCTGTTTTGTTGCTATGACTTTATTGTTTAGCTCAACAATTAATTCTCAAGATTTATCTCTTCAGGGAATTATTGATTTTACGGTCCCATCTGGTGGTAATGATGGAAAAGCACTTCATGTAATTGCTAACGCTGATATAGCGAATTTAAGTCTTTATGGAATCGGTGTTGCAAATAACGGAGGTGGAACAGATGGTCAAGAATACACATTTCCAGCTGTTTCAGTTTTAGCGGGAGACAACATTATAATTGCTAGAACTCCTAGTGCTATTGCATCATATTTAGGAGTTGATGTAGCTACTATTATTGAATCAAATACTTCCATTAGTCAAAATGGAGATGATGCTATTGAACTTTATTTTAATTCCGAAGTTGTTGAAACTTATGGAGATATTGATACTGACGGTTCCGGAGAATCATGGGAATATTTGGATTCATGGGCTTACAAAGTTGATGGAGCTTGGACTTATGGAGGTGTAAATTGCACTGACGGTTCTGATGATTCTGCTTCATCTAACTGTCCTTATCCTTACACAGGTGCTTATACAGTAGGTACTGAAGTTTCATCTGAAACTTTTAATGTTACTTTTTCTGTAAATACTGCAAATATTACTGTTGGAGAAAACGGAATGTATGCTGGTGGAGGAGTTTTAGGAGGTGCAAATGCATACGCTATGTCTGATGACGATGGTGATGGCACTTGGACGGTTACTATAGCTCTAAATGAAGGCACTACAGGAAATTATATTTTCTTAAATAGTCCAACTTCTGACAGTGATTGGGGAGCTAAAGAAAATTTAGCTGGTCAAGAATGTGCTGACCCGAATAATTACGATGATAGAATTTTAGACCCTGTAACTGCTGATACAACTTTATTACATTGTTTTGGAAGTTGTGAAACAGATGGATCATGTCCTAGTGAATTCTTTGACGTAACATTTTCTGTAAACACTACAAATATTACTGTTGGAGAAAACGGAATGTATGCTGGTGGAGGAGTTTTAGGAGGTGCAACTGCTTATGCAATGTCCGATGATGACGGAGATGGTACTTGGACAGTTACTGTTTCATTAGTTTCAGGTACTTCAGGAAATTATACTTTCTTAAACAGTCCAAACGATGGTGGCGACTGGGGAGCTAAAGAAAATTTAGCTGGTCAAGAATGTGCTGATGAAAATAACTACAATGATAGAATTTTAGCAGAAGTTACTGCTGATACAACTTTATTACATTGTTTTGGAAGTTGTGAGACTGACGGAACTTGTCCATCAACTTTCTATGATGTAACATTTTCTGTAAATACAGCAAATATTACTGTTGGAGAAAACGGTATGTACGCAGGTGGTGGTGTCCTTGGTGATGCTCAAGCTTATGCGATGTCTGATGATGATGGAGATGGTACATGGACAGTTACTGTATCTTTAGTTGAAGGAACTGTAGGTAACTACACTTTCTTAAACAGTCCAAACGATGGTGGCGACTGGGGAGCTAAGGAAGATATTTCTGGTCAAGAATGTGCTGATGGTAATAACTACAATGACAGAATCTTAGCTGAAGTTACAGGTGATATTACTTTATTACATTGCTTTGGTACTTGTGATACAGATGGAACCTGTTCAGCTTTAGCAGTTGATTCATTCCCTTACTGTTCAAGCTTTGATGCTGACTTAGGAGATTGGACTGCTGAATCAGTTTCAGGAGATACTAGCTGGTCATCAGCTGCATCTAACTATAATGGGTCAGTTGTTCCTTTATCGGGAGCTGGTATGGCTTACTTATATGATAACAGTTCTGTTTCTAACTTAGTTTCATTACCTATGGATATTTCATCATTAGCTTCTCCACAAGTAACATTTAGTTACGCACAACCTGTTTGGGCTGGAGATCAAGATGAATTAAGAGTATGGTATAAAGCTGCAGCAGGAGACGAATGGTCTCAGATTGCAGAATATACTGCTGATACTCAAGCATGGGAAACTGTAACTTTAGACTTACCTAATGCAAGTAGTGATTACTACTTAGCCTTTAATGGTACTGCAGGATATGGATATGGATTAACGATTGATGATGTTTGTGTTGCTACTGCTGGTGTATCTAATGAAGAGTTATTAGCGTTCTTAGGATCAGGATCTTGGAGATCAGAAGCTGAAACAGCTGGTCATATAGGAGTTGGTCCAAGTGGTTCAACAAATGCTGAATGGTGGAATGCAAATGCTTATGATAAAGCAGATACTGGTCTTTACGATGACAGATGGTCATTTGCTGACGGTGTATTAACTGTAGATACAGGAGATGATGGAGCAATATTTGGTAAGAAAGCAGAAATTGATGCTGCCTTCCCAGACAATACTCCATACGATGCTGATAATGGTGATAATGAGTACTTGTATTACATTCAAGATGACTATACAGATACTTTTGTTGCAGATGCTACAAATAACACTATTACATTTGCTACAAATGGTAACTTAGGTTTCTTTACTTCGGTAGCTGGACAAGAATTCCAGATACTAGAGACTACAGATAACACTGTATATTTAAGAAATGTTGGATCAGAAGGAAATGCTTGGTACAATAGATTAACAACAGCAGATGCATTATCTACTGTTGATGCTATGGTATTAGATATGAGAATTTATCCAAACCCTTCAAACGGAAGTTATGTAACAATACAAACACCAGTAAATGGTGTGAAGTATGTTGAGGTATTTGATATCACTGGAAAGCGATTAATCAATACAACATTAAGTGCAGATACTTTAAATGTTAGTTCAATGAGTTCAGGAATGTACTTAGTGAAAGTAACAGTTGAAGGACAAAGTAAAACATCTAAATTAATGATTAGATAATTTAACTTTAACCAATATAAAAAGCCGCTCTATTAATAGAGCGGCTTTTTTGTTTTATTTAATAAGATAATCCTTCTTCATTTAAACAAGATTAAAGTTTACATTAAATATTGTTGAAAATTTTAGGTAATTTCAACTTATGAAAAAACCGTTATATTTAATTGCATCCATCATAACTATATTATTAATAAGCGAAAGAGCCTTAAATATAATTTTTGATATTGGACCTTTTTCATCAAAGCCTATTAGGATTTTGTTTTTAATTACTGCTCTAATTCTATTTAGTATTCATTTTTATAAAAAGCCTAAAAATAATTAAGATATAGCTAATTAAAATAAAAGATTATTAACTTCAAGATTATAAAATTAGAAAATGGAATGGTACCTTAAACATAGAAAAAAAATCTTGATAGCTACCGTAGCTTATGTTATATGTAGACTTATCTATCTATCTGTTTAATTAACGATTTAAAACAACGTAATTAGTATACTGTTGAATAATTAATTTAATCCTAATTAATCATTTTTTTAGTAGCAACTGTTCTAAATCCCAAATGCTCCAATGAAGAGTCGGGACTAGTACCCATTTTAGCTGAAATTCTATAGCTGATACAATATGATTGATTACAAAGAAAAGAACCGCCTTTAATAACTTTCTCTTGTATGTATATATTATTTGGATTATAGGCCTTTAATGGACCTCCTGGGTTATCACAAACACCTTTTGTATTTGATAACTCAGAGTAATAATTAACATTAAACCAATCACTAGTCCATTCCCATACATTTCCTGCCATTCCATATAAGCCAAAATCATTGGCTGGATATGTTTTCACAGGAGCTAGTCTTTCATAACCATCTTTTTGTGTGTTTGTAACAGGAAAATCTCCTTCCCAGGTATTAGCATTGGTATGAAGCTCATTAATATTATTACCCCAAGTAAAGATATTATCTTTCTTATTAGCTCTTGCTGCATATTCCCATTCTGCTTCTGTAGGTAATCTTCTGTTAGCCCATTTGCAATATGCAAGAGCATCTTCATAGGAAATATGAACAACTGGTAGGTTGTCCTGTACAGTGTTTATTTCTATTCCATCACCAGAAACGTTATTCCAACTTGCACCAATTTTCCATTTCCACCATTGAAAAAAATCATTTAGATTATCTAGTGAAACGTTAGATTTTTTAAAAACTAAAGATCCAGGTTCTAGTATAGAATCATGTGGTTTAGGAGTGTTTTCTGGAAGTTGAGTCTTGATTTCGTTCCAGTCAACTGTTCTTTCGGCAACAGTTATATAGCCAGTGTCATCGATAAATTCTCTAAATTTTTTATTAGTTACAACAGTGACGTCCATAAAGAATCCATCAATTTTAACTTCATGACGAGGTTTTTCATGTTCCATAGCATATTTGTCATTATCCAAAGCACCTTGATAAAAAGTACCTCCTGGAATCCAAACCATTCCATCAGGAGAAGATGGTAAGTTTGATTCACAACCAAATAGTAATATGCATATAACTACTTTGAATATATTTTTCATATTTATTTAGTTTTTATCTTCTCTAATTTCTTTTGGAAGAACACCATATTGAAGTTTAAAGCATTTTGTGAAATAAGAGGGTGATGAGAAACCAACTTTGTAGCAAATTTCACTTATTGAAAATTCTGAGTTTTCTAGAATTTCTTTAGATTTTTCTAACCTTACATTTCTTATAAATTCATTAGCAGTTAGTCCTGTTAATGCTTTTATCTTTCTGTATAATTTACTTCGACTAAGCAAAAGCTCATCAGCAAGATTTTCTACATTTAAATTATTATCACTAATATTTTTATTTATGTAGTTAAGTACATTTAAAATAAACTCTTGATCTAATGAAGTTGTATTTTCTGAGAAATCTATTCCACTAAGATATTTTTTGAATAAGATTTTTCTAGTTGATATTAATTGTTTTAAATGAGATTTTAAAACATTCATATTAAACGGTTTTTGAAGGTATACATCAGCACCCGAATCAATTCCTTTAATTTTATCAACTTCCATACCTTTAGCTGTAATCATCATTATGGGTATGTGACTTGTTCTTAAATCATTTTTAATCATTTCACATAATTCAATACCATCCATAACAGGCATCATAACATCTGTAATAATAATATCCGGAATGTGTTTGTTGGCAAGTTCAAACCCTATTTTACCATTTTCTGCAAGTAAAATATTATAATTAGTATCTAATTCATTATTTAAATATGATCTTAGTTCAGAATTGTCATCAATAATTAGAAGAGTTTTGTCTTTAGATTTGTTATTTGAATTTTCAAAAGCAGTTAACTTTGTTTGTAAATTATCATTTGAATTATATTTAACAGTAATATTCTTATTTTTAATTTCCAAGTGCTTATTTCCGTTTGGTAATTGTATTTTAAATTGTGTACCAATATTTAATTTACTCGAAACCTCAATTTTTCCTTTGTGTAACTCAATAAAGTTTCTAACTACTTCAAGTCCAATTCCAGTACCTCCGTAATATTGCTTGTCAAATTCTGTAACCTGATAAAATCTATCAAATATTTTATTAATATTCTCCTTCTTGATACCAGAGCCAGTGTCTTCAATAATTATTTCAATAGATTCTAATAATTTTTCAGGATCTATTAATGGGAAGTTTATTTTATTGCTACTCTTATTTATGTATATAGATACCATCCCGTTTGTTGGGGTAACTTTAAATGCATTAGATAATAAATTAAATATTATCTTTTCTAACATAGATGGGTCACCCCATACATTTATTGGGTTTTCAGAATAATCAACAGAGAGTATTATATTTTTTTCAGTAGCTTCACCTTCAAAGTGACTAGATACTTCTTCGATAAATGGAATTAGATTTATTTTTGAAGCATTTACAGACATTTTATTAAACTGAAGTTTTCTAAAATCCATGAGCTCGTTAATTAGTCTAGAAAGTCTGTTTGAATTTTTATGAATAATTTCTAATTTATTTTTAGTTGTTAGTGATAGATTACTGAAATCTCCCTTAATTATGTCATTTAACGGATTAAGAATTAGTGTTAATGGAGTTCGAAATTCATGTGATATATTGGTAAAGAATTGTATTTTTTTTGAATTTAACGCTTCTAATTGTTTATGTTCTTCTCTTTCAAATTTTAATATTCTTCTTTCTCTTATTCTCTCGATAAAAACTTTATAAGAAATATATGAAATAGTCATTAAGGTTAGTAAGTAAATTAACCAAGCAAGATTACTTTGCCACCATGCAGGTAAAATTTTAATATTTAATTTTGTTGGTATTTCATTCCAAAGTCCATCGTTGTTAGATGCTTTAACTTGAAAAATATAATCACCAGCTGGAACATTAGTAAAAGTTGCATTAGTTTTTGACCCAACATAATTCCACTTTTCATCAAAACCCTCAAGAAGATACGCATATTGATTATTTTTACTTCGTGTATAGTTGACTCCTACATATTCGATGCTAAAAAATGACTGATTGTGACTTAAGGTTAACTTGTCAGTGGTGCTTAGAGATTTTTGTAATGGAGATTTTAAATCTCCAATAGCTACCAATTCATTGGATAATTTAAGGTCCTTTAAATAAACTAATGGTAATTCTTCATTATATTGAATTTTATCTGGATTAAAATAATTTAATCCGTTTAAACCCCCAAAATATAATAATTCGTTATCTGTGAATACGGAATTGTAATTAAATTTATTAGATGATAATCCATCGTCTTTGTTAAAATTATAAAATAGATTTTTATACGGGTCATATTTTGTCAGACCTTTATTACCTGATATCCAAAGATGTCCATTTTGATCTTGAGCAATTGATGATATAGATTCATGTATGAAACCATTATCATTGTTAAACCAATTAATTTCATCTGTATCATAATTGTATTTAAACAGTCCATAGTCTAATGAGCCTATCCATATATTTTTTAATTCATCTTCAAATAAACTGTATACAATTGTGGAGCTTATATTTTCTCCTAAGATTGTTTTAAATCTTTCATTGAAGGAAGTTATGCTAAAACTATCCTCTTCATTTTTATTAATTCTATATAATCCTGCTCTTGTTCCAATCCAAATATTGTCCTTATTGTCAACTATTACTTTACGAATATTACTTGTATTAATATTATACTCAACAAATGCCGAACTATCGTAATGAGATACTTTGTTATTGTATGTATTGTAAGAATATAAACCTCCAAAAAATGTACCTATCCATATAGTTCCATTAGAATCCTCAGCAAAACTCATTACTTTATCAGATTTTAGCTTGCTATTGGAATTGTTTATATTTTTAAATCGTTTACTATTTTTTTTTAGAATATAAAAGCCTGATTCCCATGTACCAATTAAAATATTTCCATTAGAGTCTTTGAATATTGAAGTAGTTTCAAGTTTGTCCAAGCCATTAGCTATATTATTTTTATTATTAATTAAGTTAGTAAATCTACTTGTTTTTCTGTCATACACATCTATTCCACCTTCAGTAGTACTTATCCATAATCTATCTTTATCGTCTTTAATTATCCCTGTTACTGAACTAGAGCTTAATGAATTTGAATAACCTGAAATACTTCTTAAAGATTTAAATTTATTGTAATTCTCATTGTATACATCAATTCCATTATTATAATAACCTAACCAAATTCTATTCTTTTCATCCGTATAGGTGGACCAAATAGAGTTTGATTTTATTCCATCTTGAATATTTTTATCAAACTTGTAGTTTTCTATTTCATTTTTTTTATTACTAATTTCAAATAATCCATCATTCTCAGTTCCACATAATATATTGCCATCTTGCTTTAGTGATAATGATAATACTCTTTTATTAGTTATCATTAAGTTCTGAATTTTATAACTATCATCTGTATTAGTTATTTTTATAAGACCCTTACTAGATGTTCCAAGCCATAAAGTTTTATTATTGTCAATTAATATTGATTCAATAGAAGATTCAACAGTTTCATATTTATCATTTAAATCAAATTTAGTTAATTGTAGGGTGCTATTGTAGGGATCAAAAGTCATTAAGCCTTGGTTTGTTCCAACAATGAATTTCTCATCTTCTGTTTTAACAATTGAATTAATTAATAAACTTGAAATAGAATTATTTGATTTGTAATTGACTCTTTTAAAACTATAATCATTTTTGTTTAGTTTTAGAAGTCCATTTTGATGAGTACCAACAAGTAAAGTACTGTCATTGAATTCTTCAATAGCATGAACAGCAAACTTAATGTTTTGATTAGCCTCATTAAAAGTAATAGAATTAAACTTGTCTAGGTCACGACTGTAAAAATTTAGCCCCTCTTGAGTACCTGCCCAAATATTATTGTTTTTATCTTTAAGTAAGCTATGAACAAAAGAACTATTCAAGGTGCTTTTGTTATTGATAGCTTCTTTTTTATAAACCTTAAAATCCAAACTATTGTATTTGAAAACACCATCTCCAGAGGAACCTAACCATAACATCCCGTCATCATCTTTAACAATACATGAAATAGTAGTTTGATTTATATCATCACTTAATGGTATAAATTCATAATTATTTTGATACTGACTAGAAATAATATTAATCAAGGAAATATATATGCCAAGGAAAATATTATATTTTAAATTATTTTTCATCTACTCAATGATAATTATCTTTTAGCTAAATTCAAATTTTTTTAACCAATAAATTAAGAGATATTAAAATTGATGATGTCATTTTTTTTAATTAGATAATTTATTCTTTAGTTTGCTTCATATATTATATATATTGACAGATGTTTTACAAACTAAATATTAATTGAAAATTAATATTTGTTACTTTTAATAAAAACGTTGAATATATTTATATAAATGAGATTAACTTTAAACTATAAGCTAACAAGTACTTTTAGAAAAATGTTTAATAAAACATTATTATTTGTTCTTTCTTTATCTTTTTTTAGCTTTATTTCTACAAATAGTATTGATTCTAAGAAAATTTCTGTTGAAGATAGACCTAACTTTATTTTTTACTTAGCTGACGATCAGGACAAATTGGATTATGGTACTTACGGTAATCCTAATGTTGACACTAAAGCAGTTGATAAACTAGCTAGTGAGGGAATAAAGTTTAATAATTTTTACACAGGCCAAGCAATATGTGCACCCACAAGGTCACAGATTTTTACAGGAAAATATCCTGTAAAAAATGGATGTTTTGTTAACCATATTGGTGTAAAACCTAACACGGAGACTATAATTTCATACTTAGAAAATGAAGGATATGAAGTAGTCTTAGCTGGAAAGAGCCATGTTAAGCCTAATTCAGTATTTAAATGGTCAAAGTTCTTAGATCTAATTAAAATCGGAAATTCTAAACAAAGATATCTACCTATTTCAAAAATTGATAATTATTTATCTAAAGTAGACAAACCTTTTTGTCTAATTATAGCTTCAACATTTCCCCATGGTCCATATCCAAAATCAAATGATTATACCAATCAAGATATTTTCAAACTTCCTTACACAGGCAAAAATATACCAAACTACAAGACGGGATATTATCAAAACATAAAGGAAGATAATTATCAAATTAATGATATTTTAAATATAGTTGATAAGCATAATTTAAAAAATAATTCATTATTTGTTTATGCTGCAGATCATGGTATTTCAGGAAAATGGGGCCTTTCTGAACAAGGTCTTAAAGCTCCTTTTATTGTACGTTGGCCTGAAATGATTAAACCTAATATTCAATCTGATGTTATTCTTTCGTTTGTTGATGTAGTTCCTACTTTTTTAGATATTATTGGTGCCCAAGTATCTAAAGATATTGATGGATTAAGTTTTTATAAAACCTTATTGGGTGATGAGAATGAAATACATGATTACATATATGGCGTATCCACTATGCAAAATATTCAAAAATGTAAAGTTTTTCCATCTAGAATGATAAGAGAGAAACAATATAAATACATCAAAAATTTTAATTCTCTTGAGGTTTTTAAGAATAATATGGGAGAAAATGAGATTATTAATAAATTTATAGAAATCGGAGCAAGATCATTTCCTAATAAACCTTATGAGGAATTATATGACTTAGAGAAAGACCCATTTCAAAAAAATAATTTAGCTAAAGACAATAAATACTTACAAGTTAAGAACAGTCTAGAATTAGCTCTTGAGAAATGGATGATATCTCAAGATGATATTTTAATAACTAATAAGATGCCATTAATTAAACCAACTTTACATCCTTTGGATAGAAATTCTAAATGGAATAAGGTTTCCTTAGAACTTGAAAATAAATTAAATGAAAATGATTATATCGAATTACATTACTAATTATAATTTAAAAGTATTACTATTTACATTTTTTGTTTATTCTATAAACATTTATTGCAACTCAACAGATGAAAAATTAAATGTTATTTGGATTTCATGTGAAGATATGGGGCCCGTTTTAGGTACTTACGGGGTTAATGAAATATCAACTCCCAATATAGATAAATTAGCAGAGCAAGGAGTTAAATATACAAATGCCTACTCAACTGTTGGGGTTTGTGCTCCGAGTAGATTTTCTATTATCACTGGAATGTACCCTGCCAGATTAGGAGCTCATAATATGAGGACAGGTAGTTTTTACACTTATAAAGATCCAGATAAATTAACTTTCAGACAAAATAAAGGAGTTAAAGATAAAACGGGAGAAAATGTTCCTGAATATGAAGTTGTTACACCAGCTAATATTAAAGTCTTTACAGAATATTTAAGAAATGAAAATTATTACTGTGTAAACAACAACAAATGTGATTATCAATTTAATCCTCCTTTTACTGCTTGGGACGAAGTTAGTGGAAATGTATCATATAAAGATAGGCCTGTAAACACTCCCTTTTTTTATGTTAAAAACTTAATGGTTACCCATGAATCTAGAATATGGTTAAGGAAGGATGAGCCAATTACAGTTGATAAAAATATTTTAAAAATACCAGCATACTATCCTGATATTCCTGAAGTTAGAAATGATATAGCAATTAAATATTCTAATATTCAAGAGATGGATAGGCAAGTCGGTGAAATAATTAGTGATTTAGAGCAAGACAACCTTTTGGATAAAACAATAATATTTTTTTGGAGTGATCATGGAGGGAACCTTCTAAGACAAAAAAGAGCTGTTGGAAATAGTGGATTAAAGGTCCCTTTAATAGTGAGGTTTCCTGATGGTTATAGATCTGGAGAGGAAGATGATAGAATTGTATCGTTAATGGATTTAGGTCCGACAACAATGTCTCTATTAGGAATTAAGCCACCTTCATTTTTAGATGGTAAAGCTTTTTTAGGCAAGTTTGAAACAAAACCAAGATCTTATGCATTTGGATCTGCAGATAGGTTTGATGAATCTACTGATATGCAACGGTCTGTTATTGATGGTAGGTATGTTTATATTAAAAACTTTATGCCAGAAATCCCATTAATTTATAGAAATAAATACCGAGAGCAAGTTTCCATGAATAAAAAAATTATTCAGATGAGTAATGATAATGAGTTAATAGGTGACTCAAAATATATATTCATGAAAACAAAACAAATAGAAGAATTGTATGATTTAAAATATGACCCATACGAGGTTAAAAATATTGCCAATAACCCTAAATATAATGATAAATTAATTGAATTAAGAGATGCTTTAAAATCTTGGCAAAATGAAATTGATGATAAGGGATTTACAAATGAATCAGAGTTGATAAATGAATTTTGGCCTAACATGATTCAACCACTTACTATGCCTGTTAAAGTTACAGTTTTAGACAACATTATTTCACTTAAATGTGATACTGACGGAGCATCTATTGGTTACCAGACTGGATCACAAATAGGATCTCAAAATTGGAATTTATATAATAAACCATTCAATCTTTTGCCCAATCAAAAATTAGCGGTTAGAGCCATTAAAATTGGCTATAAAGCTTCAACTATTACAAATATTAATTAAACAAACTTAAATTCCTTTTTATATCAACTATTTTAATCTCATATATTATAGAAATCGATCAATTTTTACTATAATTTTTTATCTACTTAATATATCTTAGTAATATGAAAAACAGATTAAATCTAATCCCAACACTTATTGCATTTTTTTTAAGTATTCAACCATTTTTAGCTCAAGAGGATAAAAAGAATCATAATTTTCTTTTTATTTCTGTTGATGATTTTAGACCCGAAATTAATTCATATGGAGTTAAAAAAATGATTACTCCAAATATTGATAATTTAGCATCAGAGGGAATATTATTTAACAATGCATTTACTAACATTGCTGTTTGTGGCGCTAGTAGGGCAAGTTTAATGACTGGAATTAGACCAAGTCAATCTCGTTTTAATGATTATACTACAAGAGCTTCTCTTGATACTCCAAATGCAATTTCATTAAATCAAATTTTTAAAGAAAACGGATATGAAACAATATCTTATGGTAAAATATATCATCATCCAGACGACACTGCTGAGTACTGGACAGAATCTGATGGCGGTGCTCATCAAGCTGATTACCAGGATCCAATTTCCATAGATCGTAAACGTAATGGAGAAGTAGGGGAGCATGGCAGAAAGGGGCCTGCTTTCGAGTATCCTGATGTAGACGATTATGCTTATAATGATGGTAAAGTAACTAAAAGAGCTTTAGATAAACTAAAAGTTTTAAAAGAAGAGAATAAACCATTTTTTATGGCCGTTGGTTACGTTTCACCTCACTTACCATTCATTCAGCCAAAGAAGTATTGGGATATGTACGATCATAGTGAAATTGTATTAGCGGACAACCCTTATCAGCCAGAAAACTCACCATATATAGCAATGCATGCCCAGCACGATTCTGCTGAATTACGAGGGATGTATTTAGATATTCCAAGTGAAGGATTATTGAGTGATGATCTTTCTAAAAATTTAATTCATGGATATTATGCTAGCGTAACTTATATGGATGTACTTATTGGAGAATTAATTGCAGGACTTGATGAATTAGGTTTAAGAGATAATACTACTATTGTACTATGGAGTGATCATGGGTATTTTCTAGGTGAACATGGTTTTTGGTGTAAACACAGTACATTTCATGAGGCAGCTAAGATTCCATTTATAATCTCTTCCCCTAATTATGAGAAAAACATGACAGCAGACTCTTTTACAGAACTTGTAGATTTGTACCCAACTTTATGTGAAATAGCAAAGATAACTCCACCGAGTTACCTTCAAGGTAAAAGTTTGACTCCAGTACTAGAAGATCCAACAATTACATTAAAGGATGAAATATATACACGTTACAAGGAAGGTGAGGCAGTTGTTGATAAAGATTATTCATACACTGAATTTTATAGAGGCGAAAAATACTTAGGCAATATGCTTTACGATATGAATGCTGACATAAAACAAAACACCGATATATCTAAACTTTCAATAAATAAAGACTTAGTTGAAAAATATAGTAGGAAGTTGAAAGTAATGAGAGATTTTGTGAACAAAGATTATTTAGAAAAATAAATAATTTTATCTTTTAATAGAAAAAATAGTATGAATTTTAACATCGTAGTTTATGGGAAAAAATCAATTGTTTTTGTGTTGTTATTGTTCTCTGTTAATTTAATTTATTCACAAGAATTGTATGTCTCTCAGCCACTTGGTTCAGATTCAAATTCTGGTTCGGAATCATCTCCATTTAAAACTATAAATAAAGCAATTTCTGAGTCTATTCCTGGAACAACTATTCTAGTTATGGATGGTTTGTATCAAAATAATAACTATGGAACAGGACTTAATGGAACTTCATTAAATAACAGTCCTGTTGTAAACTTTAATCAATCAGGAGTAATAGGATCTCCAATTACTTTAAAAAATCTTAATGGACATTCTCCAAAGATTCAATTTGATGGTGCTGGTGGTATTAAATTTCCTAATGGAGTTAATAATATTATTGTTGAAGGATTTGAGATTGAAGGTCCATCGGCTTCAATAACCTATGAACAAGCTATTGCAGATAGAGAATACAAAATATTAGTTTCTGAAGATGATGATGATAATACATCATATAATCACAACTATTTTTCAGGAAAAGGTATATGGGGTTATGGCCCGCATAATAATATTATAATTAGAAACAATGTGGTTTATAATACTCCTGGATCAGGAATTCGTTTTAATGATAGTGATTATATTACAATTGAAAATAATACTGTTTATAATACTACTTGGTGGACTTCTTCTGCCTCTAGTGCTGTTGTTTATGCTGAATCTATTTCATCAGAAGGAGATAATGGCTCTGATATTAAAATGATAATGCGAGGTAATATTATTTATAATAATTGGAATCGTATTCCTTTCTATGTCACTCAGCTTCCAGATAACAATGGTAATGTAGGTGGTAATTATGGTACTGCAAGTCAAGACTATATATTAGATGGACAGGGCCTTTATGTTACAAGAAGTGACCCTGATTATGCAGGAACCTTTTTATTTGAAAACAATATTTGTGTTAACAATGGAAAAAATGGTATTAATTTTGATCACTCTGATTCTGCCTCAGCTATTTATAGAAATAATACACTTTATTTTAACGGAGTTCATAATATTATCCAAATGCAAGAACATGGAGAGCTATTACATGTTGGTAATAATAAAGTAGCTGGAATTAAAGCAAACGGTGTTTTGAATGCTACTGTAGTTAACAATATTATAGTTACTAGAGATAATGAATATTCAGCACTAGCTTTTAATGATATTACAGGAACTAGATTAGCAGTTAATAATATTTTTCAAAATGGAACGTATGCATGGCCTGCGACTGTAGACAATAACCTTGTCAATGTTGATCCACTTTTTGTTTCAGCCCCAACAACAGTAAATGGATTAATAGATATTTCAATTACAGATTTTTCACTTACATCAAATTCACCTGCAATTAATGCTGGTAATCCAAATCATACTCCCTTGACTGATATTATTGGAAATATAAGGCCAACTCCTCCTAATGCAGTATCGTCGTCAAGTTTTGAAGGAACTACTGATCAGTGGACGGCTTTTGGTGCAACTATAAGCCCTAGTGCTGATGAGTTTTTGTCTGGAAGCAATAGTTTACTAATTAGTGATAGAACACTAAATTGGCATAGTCCAAAATTAGTATTAACAAACTTATTGACAGTTGGTGAGAGCTATACTTTTAATGTTTGGGTTAAATTATCAGATGGTGTTTCTGGAACAACACAATTGACAATAAAAAATACTGATCTAAACACTTACAATAATTTAACATCCTCCGTAGATGCTTCAAATGAAGAATGGATACAACTTAGTGCAGATTACACACACGAATCATCAGATAATATGTTTCTTTATGTAAAAGGTCCAGTAGTTAATAATGGAATTGGGGGAGATTATTTTATAGATGATTTTTCATTAGTTTCTCAAGGGTCAGCACCAATTGATTTTTCAAATATTGATGATGTAGTTGATATTGGAGCATATGAATTTTTAGACTCAACTTTTTCTATGGATAATATTGATGAGAATCTTAAAAATATATTTTTATATCCAAACCCTGCCAAAGATTTAGTATTTGTCTACGGGTTGAATTCTGATAGTAGAATTGATCTATTTGATTTATTAGGAAATAAGTATTATGTTAACTACACTTATATGGATTCTAAAGTTGTTTCTATTAATGTGAATAAACTTTCAGCAGGATATTATTTAATAAGAATATACAATACCCAAAACAATTCATTTAAAACAATGAAACTCTTAAAAAAATAAATTAGTGATTAATTTTACGATATGAAAAAGAACATAAATAATTTTAATATAATATTGTATTTTGCTGTTATATTTTGTGCTT
>Ga0209197_1000851_pt1 | contig 20469 bp, 20 predicted proteins | sample COGITO_mtgs_1105_4_FD_184802 | JGI IMG/M metagenome (GOLD analysis project Ga0209197, IMG submission 184802) | Pelagic marine microbial communities from North Sea - COGITO_mtgs_110512 (SPAdes) (version 2) | ecosystem: Environmental > Aquatic > Marine > Epipelagic ... | reverse complement strand
CTGCTTTTTTCTTAATAGTTTCTGTAGCCTTTTTTATTAAAAAAGGTGCAAACAGTCTGGCTAAAAATTTAAAAGCGTAACCAAAGAAAATAATAAAAAAGATAGTTTTTAATAAGCCCATTTATAATATTAGTTAAATAATAATTCAAAAATAACAATTTGAGTACAATTGAAGCGCTATGAATCTATAAAACTTTCTTAAAGCTAAAAAAGTAAGGTTCATCTTTATAAAGTAGGTTTTTTATCCTATGTTTGTATAGCATGTTAAGACTTAAATTGGAAATCCTATACTGGATCTAAGACTATGAATAGATTACACCTTTTTATAATGTTATTTTTTATTGGTTCTGTAGTGGTTTTTGCCCAATATACAGACATAATCAACTCTAACAAACCTGGTTTTTCTGAGAGTCCGTATAGTGTTGGTAAGGGTATTTATCAATTTGAAAGTAATATATTTCTTAGAAATACCTCCATAACTAATACATTCTCAAAGCCCCAATCATTAGGCGTAGATATACTATTTAGAACTAGTTTTTTTTTAGATAAATTAGAATTAAACGCACAATTAACATATCAAAATGATAAAATAGCTTTTAAAAATATTTTTACATCCCATTATTTCACATCTGGCTTAAGTAAAATGACTATTGGTGCTAAATACCTAGTTTATCAGCAAACATATAAAGATAAGTCTAAAGAAATAAGAAGTTGGAAAAGAAAAAACAGCTTTGATATAACACGTTTAATTCCTTCTGTTGCTGTGTATTTAGGAATGAATACAGATTTTGTAAATAATATACACAAAACAGGAAGTATTACACCAAAAGTGGGTGTATTATTGCAACAAAACCTTACTCAAGATTTTAATGTAATTACCAATTTTTACTACGACAATATAGGTACAGATTTCGCTCAATATTCATATATTATTACTTTGACACAAAGTTTCAGTAACCGATGGTCAACTTTTTTTGAAAATCAAATGGTCTTTCAAAAATATCAAGATAACATAAATTTAGGTGCAGGATTGGCATATTTATATAGTCCTAATTTGCAATTTAATACATCTGCAAGATTCCTTTTTGAAGGAAAATCACAAGGATATTATGCGGGCTTGGGTGTTTCATACAGAATTGACAAACACCAAGAACCTTTTATAGAACTTGATAATGAGGGCAAAGCTTTAAAAGAAACACCAATTTCAAAAAATAAGAAAAAACAAAGAAATTTCTTTAATCGATTTTTAAATATTTTCAAAAAGAAAAAGAAAGGCAGCAGAACAAGATCTAAAAAAAGCAGAAAAACCAAATCTAAAAAAAGAGGAAGCGGAATTTTAGGCTTATTTGGAAAGAAAGAAAAGAAAGTTAAAAAAGATTAGACATATATTGAAAAATTAGAGAGGAAATAAAGGAATTAAAGAAAAAAAAGAAGAAGGAAGAGAAAAAAAAGTAAAAATTAGCATCGATTTTTAAAAATGATCACACTAAAAAAAATAATAAACAAAAAGGAAATGAAGCAATTTGTTACCTTTCCTTTTTCATTGTATAAAAATAATAAATATTGGGTACCTCCAATAATTAAGGATGAAGTTGATAATTTTAACCCTGAGAAAAACCCTGTTTTTGAGAATGCCGATGCACAATTTTTTGTGGCTATTAGAAATGGTGAAATTGTAGGAAGAGTTGCGGCTATTGTCAATTGGTTTGAAGTTGAAAAACAGCAAATTAAAAAAATGCGTTTTGGATGGTTTGATGTAATTAATGACATTGAAGTTTCTAAGGTTCTTTTAGAAAAAGTAAAAGAAATAGGTTTAAAAAACAAGCTAGAATATATAGAAGGTCCTGTTGGTTTTAATAATTTAGACAAAACAGGTGTTTTGGTTGACGGTTTTGATCATATAGGTACTATGATTACCTGGTACAATCATCCGTATTACAAAGAACATTTAGAAGCATTAGGTTTTATAAAAGAAAAAGAATATTTAGAAAATAAATTCAAATTTAAGAATGTAGATGCTGTTTATTTTGATCGTGTTAGTCGTGTAATAAAAAAACGATTCAACCTAAAAGCGTTAGATTTTACAAAAACAAAAGACATTCTGCCTTATGTAGATGAAATGTTTGAAGTCTTTGACAAATCATATGCTAAATTATCTACTTTTGTTCCTATTTCTGAAACTCAAATTGCTTTTTTTAAGAAAAAGTATATTTCATTTATTAACCCAGAATATATAAAATTTGTGGTAGATGAAAAGAATAAAGTAGTTGCCTTTGCCATTGTTATGCCTTCTTTTTCTGAAGCTTTACAGAAAGCAAAAGGAACATTATTTCCATTTGGTTTATTTCATTTACTAAAAGCTAGAAAACATTCCAAAGATGTTACTTTTTACTTAATTGGTGTGCATCCAGAATATCAGAATAAAGGAGTACATGCTATCATTTTTGATCAATACACAAAAACTTTTATACCTTTAGGAATCGAGAATTGTATAAGAACGCCCGAGCTTGAAGACAATCAAGCAATTAAAAAATTGTGGGAAAACTTTAGTCCAGAAACGCACAAAAGGCGCAGAACATATCGCTTAAACCTATAACTATTATCTTTTAGTTATAAAAACAACAACTTAAAAACGTTGTACCTTTAAAATTTTGAAACTTATTTAAACAATGCAATTATTTTATAATTCAGAAATTTCTTTAGAAACCAAACATATTACTTTTGATAAAATTGAAAGTAAGCACATTGTACGCGTTTTAAGGAAAACCGAAGGTGATATTCTTAAAATAACGAATGGAAAAGGATTCTTATTTGATGTTGAAATTAATTTTGCAAATGATAAAAGATGTTCTGCAATAATTATAAATGCTGAGAAAAAAATAAAACCTTGGACATATTATTTACATATTGCAATTGCACCCACAAAGAATAATGACAGAATAGAATGGTTTTTAGAAAAAGCAACAGAAATTGGTATCGATGAAATTACACCTATTATTTGCTCTAATTCTGAACGCAGAATTGTCAAACTAGAACGTTTTGAAAAAATTATTCAGTCTGCCATGAAACAGTCTTTAAAGTTTACACTCCCAAAACTAAATGCTCCTATTAAATTTAATGAGTTTATCCAACAAGATTTTGATGGTAAAGTATGTATAGCTCATTGCGAAGAACAAAATAAAACTAATTTAAAGTCAATTATAAATCCAGCTGAAAGAATAACCATTCTTATTGGACCCGAAGGAGATTTTTCCACGGAAGAAATACAAAAAGCATTGGCAAATAAATTTATTCCTGTTTCTTTAGGAGAAAGCAGATTACGCACAGAAACCGCAGCTTTAGTAGTTGTTAATATTGTTTCATTTATAAACGAGTAATTTAGTATATTGCTTCAAAATAATTACGTTTTAAAATTCATGAAACAGATACTACTCCTAATTATAGTTTGCTTTTCTAGCACAGGATATGCGCAAGATGTTGCTATTTTAAAATACAATGGTGGTGGAGATTGGTACGCAAATCCTACAGCAGTTCCCAATTTAGTAACATTTGCAAATACAAATATTAAAACTACTATTTCCAAGAATCCACAAGCTGTAGCTGCTGATAGTGAAGATCTATTTAACTATCCAATGTTATTTATGACGGGGCATGGAAATATTTTTTTCTCCGATGATGAAGCAGAAAACCTAAGAAATTATTTAATTTCTGGAGGATTTTTACATATTTCAGACAATTACGGGTTAGATAAATTTATAAGAGAAGAAATTAAAAAAGTATTTCCAAAATTAGAATTTAAAGAAATACCTAGTAGCCATGCTATTTTCAATCAGACATTTAAATTTCCAAATGGCATGCCAAAAATTCACGAACATGATAAAAAACCAGCACAAGGATTTGGCATTTTCTATGAAGCTAGATTGGTGATTTTATATGATTATGAAACCGACTTAAGTGATGGTTGGGAAGATGAACTAATACATAACAATCCTAAAAGTGTCAGAGAAAAGGCCTTAAAAATGGGCTCAAATATTATAGAATATGCTTTTAAAAATTAACAAAGAAATAGACATAGATGCCATTAAAATAAACTTCGATTCTAGTGAATTATGGCTTTTAAATATTGCAATAGCAATTATTATGTTTGGCGTTGCTTTAGGTATTTCTATAGACGATTTTAAAAGACTTTTAAAAAAACCTAAAATTCTTTTTGTTGGGGTTCTATCTCAGTTTATCTTATTACCAGCATTTACTTTTTTAGCTATAATTATCATAGAACCCCATCCTAGTTTTGCTTTAGGAATGATGATGATTGCTGCTTGTCCTGGTGGAAATGTTTCTAACTTTTTTAGTAAAATGGCTGGGGGAAACGCAGCGTTATCCGTTAGTTTAACTGCATTTGCAACACTTATCTGCATTATTATGACTCCTTTTAATTTACAATTCTGGGGAAGTTTATATGAACCTACAAATGCAATTTTAGAAACGGTAGCATTAAATTGGGTAGACTTATTAAAGTTAGTTTCTTTAATTTTAGGAATTCCATTGTTTTTTGGAATGCTTATAAAACACTACTATTCTGAAATGGCAGACAAAATAGAAAAAGTACTAAAACCAGTTTCTATGTTGGTTTTTATTCTACTTATTTTTATCGCCCTCTCTCAAAATTTAGAGGTGTTTACGAATCATATTCACCACGTGATATTCTTAGTGGTTTTACATAATATTTTTGCTTATATTCTTGGCTTTTATACTGCTAAAACCTTTGGATTAAATATCCAAGACACAAAAACTATTGCCATGGAAACTGGTATACAAAATGGTGGCTTGGGTTTATTACTAATATTTGGTTTTTTTGAGGGCTTAGGCGGAATGGCCTTACTAGCTGCTTTTTGGGGTATTTGGGATGTCTTTTCTGGAATTCTTTTAGCCACCTATTGGGGCAGAAAAAAAACACTTCAATAAAATAAAATAAAATTATGATTCAAAGAGTTTGGTTTGCATTTGTTTGGGGTACTATAAAATTAGGTTTATTTTTTTATAGCAAAAAGATAACTGTTTTAGGTAAACAAAATATTCCTAAAAAAGGAGCGGTTTTATTTGCCGTAAACCACCCAAATGGTTTAGTAGACCCTTTGTATGTTACCACAACTAATAAAAGGCATAATCACTTTTTAGTAAGAGCAGCCTCTTTTAAAAAACCTTTTGTAAAAAAGATTTTAGAGTCTTTATATTTACTACCTATTTATAGAATTAGAGATGGTATTCAACAATTAGCCAACAATAAAGAAATTTTTGAGAGATGCCATAAAATTCTAAATAGTGGAGAAACTTTAATGATTTTTCCTGAAGGAAGTCATAACAAAAAAAGATCTATTAGACCTTTAAGTAAAGGTTTTACTAGAATTGTTTTTGGTGCATTAGAAAAAAATAAAAATCTAGAAATTACGATAATACCTGTAGGTATTACCTATCAGCACCCTTCTCACTTCCCTGCAAAAGTTATTGTAAATTATGGACAACCAATTACTACTAGAAATATTTTCGAAACAAACCCTTTGGCGAAGTCTATTAATATCATTAAAGCTGAAGTTAGTAGCCAATTAGAAAAATTAAGTGTTCACATACCGGATGACCAAAATTATGAAACAATTTTACAAAAATTAACGGATGCGCAAGTAGATTTTACAGCAGTAGCCGAAGTAAATGATATGATAGTACGTAATAGTTTTCCTGATAAAAAACAACCTAAAAAGAACTATTTAAAACCGCTTTACTTTTTAATAATTTTGAATAGTATTATTCCCTATTTACTTTGGAGAAAAATTTCAAAAAAAATAGATGAAATTGAATTTATAGATACGTTTAGATTTGCCTTAAATCTATTTTTATTTAGCCTCCTCTATCTGGTAAAAGCGATTATATTGAGTATTTATTTTGGGAATATTATTGGATTCTTCTATCTATCCATCTCTGCTTTTATGGTTTTAATTTATAGCAGTTTTGCTCCTGCAAATGCAAAAAAACACACAATACTCGATGAAGCTAGTTAAGAAGCAGCACCCTATGAAACAGAGGAAATACAATCATTTAAACTCTTTATAAGAGCTATAAAAAGTAAGTGTAAAAAACTGGGAATAGCATCTAATCTATAATAGCATCTTGAATTATCTGCTGAATTCTTGTGCGCATGTTCGTATCAATTAAACCTCTATTGGCCATCTTAGGATATACCCTGTTTGATAAAAAGACATACACCAATCCGCTTTTAGGGTCTGCCCAAGTATAAGTACCTGTAAAACCAGAATGCCCAAAACTTTCATCAGAAACACAACCACAGGTTGCTTTTACTTCTGGATCTAATTGTGGCTTATCAAAACCTAAACCTCTTCTAACCTTTTCATCGGAAAAATATCTCTGATTGAATTTGCCGATAGTTTCTGACTTTAAATATCTTTTGCCACCATAAAATCCCTTCTGCAAGTACATTTGCATAATTTTACCTACATCATTAGCGTTGGCAAATAAACCTGCATGACCACCAATACCACCTAGCATTGCTGCACCCATATCGTGCACATTGCCATGTAACAATTGGTCTCTAAAATAATCGTCTTTTTCTGTAGGTACAATTTCGCTTTTATTAAACTTATGAAGTGGCAGATAGGAAGTTCTATTTGCACCTAAAGATTTATAAAACGTATCATCGACCAATTTGTCTAGCGGCTTATTATACTTCTTTTCTAGTACTTCTTTAAAAATATAATACCCTAAATCACTATAACCATAGCCACTAGTTTCATTCTGGTCTGCATCTTTTATATACTTTAAAATACTGTCTTTATAACTCTCATTTATAAAAAGGTTTTCAGCAACCTTCGTCTTAAAATCATTTGACTCTTGCTTACTATAAAACTGCCCTAAATTTTTGCCGGTAATACTATCTTGGGTGTCTTTATAAAAAGGAATCCAAGATTTTAATCTACCAAAATGAGAAAGGATTTCTTTTACGGTTACTGTATCTTTATTTGAGTTAGAAAAGCTTGGTAAAACATCTCTTAAATTTGCTGTAAGTCTAATTTTATCTTCTTCTTCAGCCTTCATTATTAAAGGCAAGGAAGCTAGAATTTTTGTAAGCGATGCTAAATCATAAATATCAGAATTTTTAACTTTTATTTTTTTGTCATAGGTATGATATCCATAACTTTTCTCGAACACTACTTTACCATTTCTTGCCACAAATACCTGAAAACCTGGTGCCATTTTTTCTTGTATTATCGTATCTGCTATTTTATCTATTAGCGCTAATTTCTTAGAGGATAGTCCTGCAGCTTCTGGTAATGTATATTGAAATCTACTTAAATTAGTACTCGTAATTCCGGAGCCTTCTTTAAATTCTGTACCAATAGAAACGGGTAATTTTCCTTTTGCAGCTATGGCACCAAACAATAGTTGAGCAGAGATTTCTTGTGATAATTTACTATTCTGATAAGAAACAATCACACTTTCTATATTTGTGAAACTTTTTATTTTTAATAAACTATAAGGACTTGTAAAAACATCTAAAACAACCGTTTTTTCTTTTGCAATTTCCTGCAACCAAACCAATTCTTTATTAGATATTTTATAGCTTTTCCATGGGTGTAAATTAGATTTATGAAAACCAATAATTACATAATTATAGGGTTTTAGCTTTCTAATAAGTCCATCTAAATTGGTGTCTGAAACAACCGTTACTTTTGCGTATTTTTTTAACATATCTACAAAAGAATTATTTTCTGCAGCACCTAATTTAACATACGCAATCTTTTGTTTTTCTAAGTTTCTAATTGGTACGTTATTATTTTCATTTTTTAAAAGTGTCAATGAATTTTTAACGAGTTCTCTATGCAGAAGCTCGTCTTCTATGCGATTCAAATCTTCTAAAATGTTTTCTAATTCTATGGGCTTATAATTTTGTAAACCTGCCCAATATTTAGCTTTTAATATTTTTCTAACAGAAAAATCTAATCGTTCTTTTGTTAATGTTCTTGTCTCTAATGCTTTTTTTATAATTGCTATTGATGCTGGCACATCTTGAGGAATTAATAATAAGTCATTACCTGCTTGCAATGCTGCCAAGTCTACTTGAGCAGGAGTTGCATAGTTCGCAGCACCTTTCATGTTTAAACCATCCGTAATAATTAACCCCTGAAAGCCTAATTTTTCTTGCAGCAAATGTGTTACAACATTTTTAGAAAGTGATGTGGGTACATTTATATTCGCTTCTAAACTAGGGATGTTTAAGTGAGCAGTCATCACACTAGCTAAACCAACATCAAAGGTTTTTTTGTACGGATATAATTCTATGGAATCTAAACGCGCTTCATCAAAATTTAAAAGTGGCAAGGTATGGTGAGAATCTGTTGCTGTATCTCCATGACCGGGAAAATGTTTACCATTTGCTAAAACACCTTCACTTTGCATTCCTTTAATAAAAGCAATTGCTTTTTGTGTAACATTCTCTTTACTTTCGCCAAAAGAACGATTTCCAATAATCGGGTTTGCTGGGTTTGTATTAATGTCTATTACGGGTGCAAAATTTATATGAATTCCAATTCTTTTAGCATGTTGCCCAAGATGTTTTCCAAATTGTTTTATTAGTGCATCATTTTTAATGGCACCTAGCGTCATATTCCAAGGAAAACGATAGGTATTCTTTAAGCGCATATCTAAACCCCATTCACCATCAAAACCAATTAATAAGGGCACTTTTGCAGTATCTTGATACCTGTTTGTTAATTCCGCTTGCTTTTTGGGAGTTCCTTGCATAAAAACTAAATTACCTACATGATATTTTGAAATCATTTCAGTAATAAAATCTTCGTGTTTTTGATCTAAATTAGAATAGGCTTGCACCATATAAAGTTGGCCTATTTTCTCATCAATAGACATTGTATTCATAATACTATCTACCCAAACATTTTGAGCTTCAAAATCTATGGTTCTTAATGGATCTAATCTTTGTGAAACTAAATTAAAACCAATAAAAGTTAATAATAACAATAGTATAATTTTCTTCATTCTAATTGTACAATATTTTTTTTAGTTTTTAAGCTACTTTTCTTTTTCAGTAATCTCTACCAGCGTATCTAATAACTTATCTTACTTGTATAAGATAAAATTAAGTTTTATACCAAAAATCGCTTGTGCCAGCTTTCTCTAGCCGGAACCTCCCATTTATTTTCAAAATCTTCTTTAGTAGCTACCATGTTATTAAATACAATAGTTTCTAAAGTTACTTTCTGTTCTTTGGCATACCTTTGAAAATCAGCTAATTTCACCAAATTAATATGCTCATTATCTTTAAAGGTAATATTCATCTTATTCATGAGTTCTAATTGTAATTCCTTTTCTAAAGCTTGTATAAAACGAACAGAACTGTCTATAGAGCAACCAGAAATAGTATTAAAACTCTCATCCACAGCCAACACTAAAAACTGATTATACTTAAAAGTAAAAGAGCCCTTTAAATCATCTCCATGGCGTGTCCATTGATTGATAAAATCTACTGCCTTTACCGAAACAATTTCGATTTCCTCAGACGTGAACTCTCTGTCGGATTGATAAATCCAAACACGAGCATTATTGGGTAAATTTTTATATTCTGTAAACATATTTTTTTTTAGATTATTCGTTTATCTGAGACTTTTATAATAAGATCATACTATATCTAAACATCTCAGAACCTATCTTAGGTTAAACTTTTGCTGCAGTGCTTGCAACTTATCTTCGTCTGACATCTTTTCTTTTGGCGCAGACATTCTTTCTTTAATCTCTTTCAGTACCTTTTTTGTGTACAACGGAAAATCTGCATTCTGCATCCAATTGTTATAACCAGGATTTTCTGTAAATACTTCTTCAACTGTTCTTCCTTTGTGTTTACCAAAAGAGAAAATTTCTTGATTTTCATCATTCATCAAAATAAAGCCTGCAAAATCTGCTCTTATACCATGTGTAGAAAACTCGCTTAAAGCCGCTACTGAATTCTCTATATCATCATATTTATCTAACTGTGCTAGCAAGATTTCATACGTTGCATTGGTGTCTGCTGCAGCACCATGTGCACCTTCTAACTCCTTCCCACAATAGAATTGATATCCAGCACCTAAAGTTCTTTGTTCTTTTTTGTGAAAAATAACCTGTACATCAATCGCCTTTCTATCTTTCATATCAAAATCAATTCCTGCGCGCATTAACTCTTCTGCCAACAAAGGAATATCAAAACGATTCGAATTAAAACCAGCCAAATCACACCCTGCAATCATTTCGCTTACCGTGCTCGCTAATTCTTTAAAAGTTGGTTCTGTAACCACTTTATCATTTGTAATTCCGTGTACATCTATAGAACCTTGTGGAATTTCCATTTCCGGATTTACCAACCACGTTTTACTTTCTTTGTTCCCATTAGGAAACACTTTTAGAACAGCAATTTCTACAATCCTGTCTGTTGCAATATTTACGCCTGTAGTTTCTAAATCGAAAAATACAATTGGTTTTATTAAATTTAAGTTCATTTTTTTATTTTGTTATTCAAGCAAAATCAAGAAGCTCGCTTTAATTATTTGTGTTTTAAAAACTTTATAAATATATTATTATCAAAATTAAATGAGAGCATACAATGCTTTAAAGAGGCTTATTTAGTCTCTTAAAAAAGTCTGTAATTCTACTTCTAAAGATTCAAAATCAAAAGACTGTTCATAAAAGTTTCGTTTATTTTTATTATAAATTAAAGTTGCTGGGATTGCACCAGACCAGCTAGAATCGATAGATTTAAACCAACTATCATCCTTACCATTATCTAATAAAACAACCTTAGATTGCAATTTTTTCTTAGCAATAAAAGGGATTACTCTTTTATTAATTTGTTTCGGAAAATCTAAACTCACCAATAAAATTTCTACACCTTTGGAAGCATATACGCGATTCAGTTTTTCGAAAGCTGGTAACTCTTTTACACAGGGAGCGCACCAGGTTGCCCAAAAATTAACAACATATATTTTATCTCCTTTTTGATCTAAAAGTGGTTTTAACTCTTTATAGTTGTATACTTTTACAGCTACTCTAGAAGTGTCTATCTCTTGTTTTTCTTTAGCTAAAACTTGTTTTTTACAGGAAATAAAACCTAAAAAAATAAAGCAGATAACAATTGACTTTAATTTCATCTTATAAAATTACACATTAATTAGCTAAAAAAATGGGATTAATAGACATTAACGCCATTTTTAAAACTTTTTTAACTTTTAGTTTTTATGCAAAAATGTCATTCAATATTTTTGCCAAACGAATTCCTCCCTTTTGCAATTGCTCTCTAACAGTGTCAAAATGGTCATAAGAATATCTGTAACGTAAATTTTCACCTACTTCAGCAGATTTATAAACCTTTCTTGTTACTTCATGAATTTCATCTACCCAATCAGCTAAAGTTCCTACTTCAATTGCTTTAATTTGCTTTTTGGATAAGTCTTCAGCACTTTCTGCCAATTCTAAATAACTCATATTCCAATATTCAATCATTTTTGTATCCCAAACAGCATGTAAATTAGTTCCTTTTCCAAACCATTGCACTTTTACTGAATTTCCTCCTTTATCCTCTTTCTGTCCAATATGCATTGGTTGGTGTAAATCTCCTACAAAATGAACCAACATTTTTAAATGAAAAGACTTGTCTTCAAAAGAACTTTCACCATCCTTTAAAACTTCGATACATTTATTAATACCTGTAACTAAATCTCCTTTAGGATTTTTCGATGCCTCTGCATATGATTGATCCAGATCCATATTTATATAATGCCAAGGATAATATTTACTAAATGCTCTGTCTGATTTTATCTCATCTGCATAGGTAGATACAAATGCTAAGCTTTGCCCTTTTAATAATTTATCTATTTTCTTTTTAGCTCTTTTCTTTAAATGATTTTCAGCAATTTCCCCAGTTACTCTATGTCCATTTTGTCCCCAAAAAACTGCTTCCTCTGCTGCTGGTTTTACAAAGAAAAAAGTAGTAATTAATAAAAATAGTTTAAATTTCATTTTAAAAATTTTATATATGTGTTTGCGAAGTTATAAAAAAAATATGTCAAAATTATTTGCAAACAAATAAAATAATTGGCTATATTTGTGATATCAATTTAATATCATTATAAATAATTTTTATGAAAACAGAAAAAATTATCAAGCCTGCTAACGGTTATTTAATGTTAGTAATAATGTTACTATTATTCTTTTTAAGCATTACATTTTCAATTCAACAAGAAAATGCCGTTTATATTTTGGTAACTATTTTAAGTTTTATTGGGTTTTTTGGATTTATTTTAGTGAACCCAAACACCTCTAAAGTTGTTTTATTATTTGGAAAATATGTAGGAACTATTAAAGACAATGGTTTGTATTGGGCAAATCCCTTTTTTAGAAAGAAAACAATTTCTTTAAGGGCAAGCAATTTTGATAGTGAGCGCTTAAAGGTAAATGACAAATTGGGAAACCCAATAATGATTTCTACCATTTTAGTTTGGCGCGTTACCGATACTTACAAAGCTGCTTTTGATGTAGATAATTATGAAAATTTTGTGCGTGTGCAAACAGATGCAGCGGTTAGAAAACTTGCAAGTATGTATCCTTATGATAATTTTGCAGATGAAGGGCATGATGAAGATATTACCTTACGTTCAAGTGTAAATGAAGTTTCTGAAGCTTTAGAAAAAGAGATTGACGAACGTTTATCGATTGCAGGAATTGAAGTTTTAGAGGCAAGAATAGGATATTTAGCCTATGCACAAGAAATTGCTTCGGCCATGTTAAAAAGACAGCAAGCAACTGCAATTGTTGCTGCAAGACATAAAATCGTACAAGGTGCTGTAGAGATGGTAGAAATGGCATTGTCAGAATTAAATAAAAGACAAATTGTTGAATTAGATGATGAACGAAAAGCTGCAATGGTTAGTAACCTACTCGTTATTTTGTGCGGTGACAAGGAAGCATCTCCCGTTGTAAACACGGGAACGTTGAGTCATTAATCACACTAATAGTTTGTTTAAATTTAAAATAAATGAAAGAATATAAGATTGTTCAACTAAAGTTAGGTTTCAGAAATCGAATTCAAAATTTTGAAGATTTATTAAATCAATATGCCAGAGAAGGTTGGGTTTATAAAGAGATGCCCCCAGGCTGGAATTCTGTAGTTATAGAAAGAGATAAAAATAGATAACAATGAAAATTTTCAAAGAAGAACAGCGCTTTACACAAACATGGTTAATTGTTCTTTTGGCATTTAGTATTATTGTGCCAATAGTAATCACAACAAAAGAGTATTTAGCAATAGACTCTAAAATAACAACCAATCAGTTTGTGCTAACATTATTGGGAATATCTATTTCTGTTGCCTTTATTTTCTTCTTTAAACTAAAAACTAGAATTGATGAGATAGGAATTCATTATCAATTTTCTCCTTTTCATTTAAAAATGAAAATTATTAAATGGGAAGAAATTAAAAAAGTATATGTTAGAAACTATGATCCTATTTCAGAATATGGAGGTTGGGGTCTAAAAGGGGGGTCTTTTTGGAATAAAGAAAAAGGGAAATGTGTAAATATTTCGGGAGATATTGGCATCCAAGTTGAATTTAAAAATGGAAAAAAATTATTAATTGGAACAGAAAAAAAAGAGGATACAACTAGCGTATTAAAGACGTATCAAAACAAAATAAATGACCAACTCTAAAGACACCTCCTTTTCAAATTTAGATTTGGTTTTAATAGCCATAACCATATCTTTATTAGTTCTTTCTTGGGGATATCTAATTATAGAATATGGTTCATTACCAAACATAATTGCTATTCATTTTGATGCATTAGGAAAACCAAATGGATATAGTTCCAAAGAAAATATTTGGTTTGCTCCTGCCATATTTTCAATACTTTCTATTGCTTTTATATTTGGCGCCAAACACCAAGAAACTATTACTTTTCCAAAACGGAAAATAGGCAGCACAGAAAAAAGTTCTAATTTAAAGATGATGCTTTATTCATCTCTTTTATTAGCTATAATTTGTCCGTTAATTGTATATACAATCATTGAAGCCTCAAATATAAAAAAATTTGAAATGCCATGGTTAATACCAATCATCATAGGAATTGTAGCAATATATATAGGGGTTGTTTTTTATTATAAACTTAAAATCCTAAAATGTTAATTATAAAAAATATGAACCACGTTTTAAAAGATATTCAATTAGAGAAAGACAATATTTTCTCTAATTATTCTAGTTCGTTTCCAATCACAGAAAAACTAATTGAAACCATCGTTTCATTTGTAAAAAAGTAAAAATGGCAAAGAAAAAAGCATTCGCCTTAAGAGTTAATGAAGATATGCTAAAGGCTATTGAAAAATGGGCTGCAGATGAGTTTCGCTCTACCAACGGACAAATAGAATGGATGCTAACGCAAGCCTTAAAAGACGCAAAAAGAGACGTACCAAAGAAAGATAGTTAAGGATATTAAACTTTAACAAGATCTAAACTCTTGTCTATTAACTTTAGCCGAAATTACCAATAAGTCAAGCACAAAACTTAGTAAACGTAAATTTTGAACAAAAAAAACACCTTTTTAAAGGTGCTTTTTTTTATAATTAAGGATATTTGAGTTAATACCGTTTTACCGTTTTAGCCGTGTAACTTCTAACTTGTTCTACATTTCCACGGTTTTTGTAATATTTTTCCCAAGGTTTTGAGATTTTCTTCATTTCTCTTCGAGTTAAAATCAAATCATTCCAATTTTCTGCAGTAATTGCAACCCAATGAGTAGCTCCTTGGAATCCACCTATCTCATAGCTTCCAAAACCAACTTCCCCTTTTCTATAAGAAGCCATTTCGCTAACGATTTCATCATGAGCTGCTTTAAAAGCTATTGGATCACTTGCCTTAAATTCAAAAATCTGAACATAATTATAATCCTCATTATCGCCAACCCAACTCATCACATTACCAGAAGAACTGTGTGTCCATTCTTCAATATGATTGTTCAATTTTTGGGCAAAAACAGCCCATTTATCTGCAGTAGATAACGAATCTTTTCTTCCCCAATTACCAGGATCTCCGTATAAAACAATTCTATGCGTAGATTTCTCGTTCCCAATGTTAAAAGACTCAATATTGATACCTCCTGATTTAAATTCCGCGTCTCCCCAAATATCATCTGTCAATGCTAAGATTGCACTCTCAGTTCCTCTTTTAGCAGAAAATTGATACTCCTTAAAGGCATTTTGAGAATACGAGAATGTACTCACGAATAATAATAAATAAACTATTTTTTTCATATACTTAAGTTTTAATTTACTGTAAAGTTACAAATATTAATTGCTTAAAACAAGTATTATTGATACGTAAAACTATCTCTTAAAAAAAAAAAAAAACCATCATCTATTTTGTATCTTGTAATCCTTAAAAAAAATCACCAAAACATCTATCATGAAAAAAGTCATCACTTTGCTAATTTTAGTAGCCTCATTCTCTCTTTTCTCTCAAGATTTCTCAATGGATCTTGTAAAAAACATGAAACCAAGAAATATTGGTCCTGGAGGAATGTCTGGACGTGTAACTTCAATTGCTGTTGTAGAAACTAACCCAGAAATAATTTATGTTGGTACTGCTTCTGGTGGTATTTGGAAATCTAATTCTGGTGGAATTAAATGGGAACCAATATTCGAAAAAGAATTAACTGCTTCTATTGGTGCTGTTGCAATTCAGCAATCGAACCCAAGTGTAATATGGGCAGGAACTGGAGAAGGAAATCCTAGAAATAGTTTAAATGGTGGTTTTGGCATTTACAAATCTTTAGATGCTGGTAAAACATGGAAATCTATGGGTTTAGAAAAAACTCGTCATATTCATAGAGTTATCATTCATCCAGCAAATCCTGATATTGTATATGTAGGTGCAATTGGTTCGCCTTGGGGAGAACACAAAGAGCGCGGTGTTTATAAAACAATAGATGGAGGTAAAAGCTGGAAACAAATTTTATTTACAAATATAAAATCTGGAGCAGCCGATTTAATTATGGATCCAAAAAACCCGAATAAAATAATTGCTTCTATGTGGGAACACAAACGTGATCCTTGGTTTTTTAAATCTGGTGGTGCTGGAAGTGGTGTTTTTATTACTTATGATGGTGGAGAAAGCTGGAAACAAATTACAGAAAAAGAAGGGTTTCCTAAAGGAGAATTAGGAAGAATTGGTATTGCAATTGCACCAAGCAATCCCAATATAATTTATGCTTTGGTAGAAGCGAAGAAAAATGCGCTGTACAAAAGTGAAGATGGTGGATTTAAATGGAAAAAAATAAATGACAAACCAGGAATTGGAAATCGCCCTTTTTACTATTCAGAGATATATGTAGATCCACAGAATGAAAACAGACTGTATACCGTTTTTACGTATATCAACGTTTCTCAAGATGGTGGTAAAAACTTCAAAGAGTTAATGCCTGCTTATGGCGTAGATAACGGAGTACACCCAGATCATCATGCTTGGTGGATTCATCCAAACAATGGTAAATTCATGATTGATGGAAACGATGGTGGTTTAAATATTACAAAAGATGGTGGTAAATCTTGGCGATTTATAGGAAATATTCCTGTTGCACAATTTTATCATATTAATGTAGATAATGAATATCCGTATAACGTATATGGCGGAATGCAAGACAATGGTTCTTGGAGAGGTCCTGCATATGTTTGGAAAGCACAAGGAATTAGAAATTCTTATTGGCAAGAAATTAGTTTTGGTGATGGTTTTGATGTAGTGCCAGATAAAGAAGATTCTCGTTATGGATGGACCATGAGTCAGCAAGGATCTGTAAGCAGGTATGATTGGAAAACTGGAAATAACTACGGTATAAAACCAACACATAAAGATGCAAATATAAAACTGCGCTTCAATTGGAATGCTGCCATTAACATAGACCCTTTTAATAGTTCTACATTATATTTTGGTAGTCAGTTTGTGCACAAATCAACTGATAAAGGATTGACTTGGAGTGTTATTTCTCCCGATTTATCCACTAATAATCCAGAAAAACTAAAACAAGCAGAAAGTGGTGGTTTAACAATGGATGCCACTGGAGCTGAAAATCACTGTACAATATTGGTCATAGAACCTTCTCTACTGGAAAAAGATGTTTTGTGGGCAGCAACGGATGATGGACAAGTGCACATCACTAAAAACGGTGGCGCAACTTGGACAAATATTGCTAAAAATTTAAAAGGTTTGCCAGAAAATAGCTGGATTACCCAAATTAAAGCATCTAACAAAAATAAAGGAGAAGCGCTTTTAATTGCGAATGATTACCGTCGTTTTAATTATATTCCGTTCGCATATAGAACTAAAAACTACGGTAAATCTTGGGAACGCATTGTCGATGGAAATGATGTGCAAAGTTATGCGTTGTGTATTGTAGAAGATCCAGAAAATAAAAATTTACTATTCTTAGGAACGGATGATGGATTGTATATATCGATAAATGCAGGAGATAAATGGACAAAATGGACGGAAGGCTTTCCTACGGTTCCAGTGAAAGACTTGGTGATTCACCCAAGAGAACACGATTTAGTTATTGGAACTTTTGGACGTGCAGCTTGGGTTTTAGATGACATTAGACCGTTAAGAGCAATGGCTAAAGGAAATGTAACTTCTAAAAAACTAGCATTATTCGCCCCACCAACAGCGTATCAATCTGCATACCAACAACCCACAGGAAGTAGATTTGGTGCAGATGCTCTATACCAAGGAGAAAACAGAAAAAGAGGTGCCATCATTTCTTATTATATTGATATTCCTGCAAAGAAAAAAAAATCAGAAGACAAGAAGCAAGATGAAAAAGAAAGTAAAAATAAAATAAAACATGATTCTATTACTTTAGAAATTTTTGATGGCAATAGGCAAATTAGAACCTTAAAATTTAAAACTCCTAAAGAAAGTGGAGTTCACAAAACTAATTGGTACTTGCGGGAAAAAGGAGTTGCAAGAGCTTCTAGAAAAATTAAAATATCTAAAAGAGAACCTGGAGGTGTTTCCGTAAAACCAGGAATATATCAACTAAAAATGACATTTGGTGAAACAATTTCTAAACAAACGATAACCGTTGAATATGATCCTAGATTAGAACTTTCTAAAAAAGCTATCAATCAAAAATATGATGCCAGTAAAACATTAGAAAACTATCAAGAAAAAATTACAAATGTTGTAAAACAATTGGTGGAGAGTAAAAACGGCGCCACTGCTATGAAAGTTAAATTATCTAAAGCAGATGCTTTTAGATCTTCAGATAATAAAATATACAAAGCAGAAATTAAAGCATCAAAAGCAATTATTAAAAAAATTGACACTTTAATTTCGAAATATTTGGGAACTGTAGATAAAAGACAAGGAATTACTAGAAATCCTGAAATTACCGTAAATCAACGTTTTGGTCAAGCAAGCAGGTATATTCGTTCTCGTTTTGGTGAACAAACAACAACAGAAACTATTTTAATGAATCAATTTATAACTGAATTCAAAAGAGTGGTCAGCGAGACGAACGCATTCTTTAATAAAGATTGGGTTGCCTACAAAGCAAAAACAGAAAACATTAAAATTTCTTCTTTTAAAGAAACTACTATCTACACTATAGACTAATATTAAATATGAAAAATATCCTATTCATTTTGTTCTTGAGTTTTATATATATGAAAACTCAAGGACAAAAATCTGCTGAAAACCAATTAGGAACCTGGTATATGTATAACGGTTCTCATAAAATATCAGAAAAATATTCCTTAAAAACAATGGCACATTTTCGCTATTATGAAATGGCTAGTGCGTTTCAACAAGAAATATATCGATTAGGTATTAACTATACTTTTAGCCCAAAAACTAACATTACAGCAGGCGCAAGTTATGCTACAGCAGATGTTGTATATGATACATCTTCCATAAATTTATATGAATCTCGTTTTTATGAAGACTTAAATTTAAAATGGAACTGGAACAAATTTACAACAAAACACCGCTTTCGATTAGAGCAACGTTTTATTCATAAGAATTTAAATACAAATCAATTTCAACATTGGTTGCGTTATGATTTAAATATAAGCTACCCACTTTCTAAAACTTGGAGTGCTTTTGTTTTTAATGAATTATTTCTAAATTTAAACAGCAGCAAAAGGTTTAATCAAAACTGGACTGGCACCGGACTCTTATACAAATGGAATCAAAATATAAAACTAAAAATAGGGTATTTTCAAATTAAAACACCTGATATCGTTTTAAAAAGAGCGCAATTAGGCATCCTTATAAACACTAATTTTTCTAAACAAGCTATATAATTATGAAACCAATATTTACAAATGATGCTATTGTTTTTGGCATTTTAATGCTGTCTTTAGGATTTGTTTTTTATACAGAAAGCTTAAAAACTGGTTTTTGGCCAAAATTTTATAAAATAGTTCCAGGTTTATTTATGGCCTATTTTATTCCTGCAATTTTCACTACGTTCGGTGTTATTTCCCCTGAATGGAAAACAACAAACGCTGCGGGAGAAATCGTATCGAATTCCTCACAATTGTATTATGTTGCCAGTCGTTTTTTATTACCTGCTGCCTTGGTTTTAATGACACTAAGCATCGATTTAAAAGCGATATTTAACTTAGGTTCTAAAGCACTAATTATGTTTTTCACAGGGACAGTAGGTGTAATTATTGGCGGTCCTTTGGCTATCTTATTAATTTCTATTTTTTCTCCAGAAACTGTTGGAGGTGCTGATTTTGATGCTGTTTGGAGAGGGCTTTCGACCTTAGCTGGAAGTTGGATTGGTGGTGGTGCAAACCAAACTGCCATGCTAGAGATCTATAAATACAACCCTGCAAAATATGGTGGAATGGTGATTGTAGATATTGTTATTGCCAATGTTTGGATGGCTATTTTACTAATAGGGATTGGTAAAAAGGATAAAATAAATAAGTGGTTAAAAGCAGACACAACAGCTATTGAAGAATTAAAAGAAAAAGTGATTGACTTTACACAGAAAGTAAAGAAAAACCCTACGCTTACAGATTTTATGATTATGCTTGCAATTGGTTTTGGAACGGTTGGTTTTGGGCATTTTTCAGCCAAGTATTTAAGTGCATTTTTCTCTAATTTTGTAGCCTCGATAGACTCACAAACTTGGCGTAATGTATTTTCATTTTTAGGTTCTAGTTTCTTTTGGCTCATAAGTATTTCTACAATTATAGCGATACTTTTATCTTATACAAAAGCAAAAAACTATGAAGGTGCAGGTGCAAGTAAATTAGGTAGTATTTTTATATATATTTTAGTAGCAACTATTGGCATGAAAATGGACTTAAATCAGGCTTTTGAAAACCCTGGTTTAATAGCAATTGGTATTGTTTGGATGACCA